>Ga0265338_10000165_pt1 | contig 120744 bp, 107 predicted proteins | sample 42126metaG_FD_193579 | JGI IMG/M metagenome (GOLD analysis project Ga0265338, IMG submission 193579) | Rhizosphere microbial communities from Carex aquatilis grown in University of Washington, Seatle, WA, United States - 4-21-26 metaG | ecosystem: Host-associated > Plants > Roots >...
GATGCTGGCAGGAGCACCTCGGTGTAGAGCGCGAGACCGCTTACCCCAAGCGTTCGCGCGCCTCGGACATAACCGGGCGGCAGGTTACGAACTCCGTCCTCCACAGCGACGGCGATGCTCACAAACGAGCCCATGACAACCACGAAGAGGATGGCGCTGTCGTTCAGGCCGAACCAAAGCAAGGCGAGGGGCAGCCAGCAGATGCTAGGAAGCGATTGCAAACCAACGACGACCGAACCGACCGTGTCCGATAGGAATGGGACCCGGGCAAGCACAATGCCGAGGGGCACTCCCAGGAGGAGAGATATTAGATACCCAATCGCAACCCGCCTCATGCTGACGCTGATTGCGGCTAGCAGCGTGTGATTACGCAGATTGTCGGCCAGGTTCTCGAACACCTGGTCAGGGCCCGGGAAAACCGCCGCGTTCCAGAGATGCGCCCTGGATAAGGCCGACCAGACGAGTAGGATTGCGGCAAAGAAAACGACCCTTCTAACGGCGCTCTTCATCTTCGTATTCCTCCGGTTGAACGTGCTCTCCGCCCTCTCGAAGGGCTTGAGAAATCCGCTTTGCGATGCGCGCGACCTCCTCGTCGTCGATATGGCGCGGCCGGCTCAGCTTAATCGGAAACTCCTGTTGGATCGAGTCATGCTCGTCGGCGCGTCCCAAAAGCACTACGCGGTCACCCAGCGTAACCGCCTCGCGCACGTTATGGGTCACGAATAAAACGGTTGCGCTGGTGCGCTCGCACACCCGTTGTAGCTCGATGTAGAGGTCTTCCCTAGTCTGTGCGTCAAGGGCGGAAAACGGCTCGTCCATAAGCAACACCTCGGGCTCGACCACCAATGCGCGCGCGATAGCCACGCGCTGGCGCATTCCACCCGACAGTTCGTGCAGGTTTGAATCGGAGAACTTAGAAAGATGGACGATGTGCAGAAACTCCATCGCCTTCTCGCGGCGAGCCTGCGGACCCAACCCCATTTGCTTGAGGCCAAATTCAACGTTTTTCACGACCGTCAGCCACGGGAAGAGAGCGCCATCTTGAAAGACCACTGCCCGCTCTCGACCTGGACCTTTGATGGGAACGCCATCCATGAGTATCTCGCCTGCGTCGGCCTGATCAAGCCCCGCGACAATATTAAGCAACGTGGACTTGCCGCATCCACTGGCGCCAACCACAATCACGAACTCACCTTGGCGAATGCTCAGCGATACGTTCCGGAGCGCCCTTACTTCACCGCTTGAGCCGTTAAAGCGTTTGGACAGGTTGTGAACGGCAAGTTTGGCTCCCTCGTTCATAAGGCGACCCGCGTTCCACTTTGATTGAGGAATCGAGGGTCATAGATTGCCGAGATATTCTTCGGAGGGTTCTTAAGATATCCGCATTCCGAAGCGGCTTGGGCTGCGGCGGCAAGCTGATCCATGTCGAGGTTGCTTGAGAAAGCTATAAAGCCCCATGTTTCATCGGGAACCTGTTTCGCCTTGTGTTTACCCGCAAGTTCGTACAGTTCCTTGTTGACTAGCTTGTGAGCTTCGGCTGGGTTTTTTCCCATCCAATCGATTACTTGCCTGTTGGCGTTGGCCAGATCTTCCACGATCTCGGGGTGGGCCTGAATGAACGCGGTTCGTGCCACAAGAACCGTGGTGGTGAATCTACCTTTGGGCCATAGAGAGCGCTCGTCGATAACCCGATTAGCGCCGCTTTCGCGGACCAACCGTGTCGCCCAAGGTTCAGGAACCCAAGCGGCGTCGACCGCGCCCTGCCTGAAAAGCGCCAGCGTGTCCGCATTCTGAACCGGGATAATGTCGACATCTCCGCCCTGATCTTTGGGGCTGAGGCCAGCCTGCTTCATAAAGTGCCTGAGGGATACGTCTTGAGTGTTGCCAAGCTGAGGAACGGCCACCTTCTTACCGGCTAGGTCCGCGATGTGACGAATGCCAGACTGGGATGTTGCGACCAACGAAGCGCCACCTTCGCAAACGCCGGAAATGATACGAAGCGCCTTTCCCCCAGTTTTGACGTAAGTGTTTAGCGCGGGGCTTGGACCGACATAGACCACGTCCAGGTCGCCGGCCAGAAGGGCCTCCATTGCCTCCGGGCCTGCATTCATGACCTTCACGGTCAGCTCCCCTTTAGGCCCGAGAGCCCTTTCGAATTCGCCATTGGCGATTCCAACAAGGGCGGGGGCATGAGTCACGTTTGCGAAGAACCCAAAATTCACCTGCACTGCGCCCGCCGCCTTGCTTGGATGGGCTTCGCTTTTGGGTATGCCAATTAGTATTAAGCCACCGAGCACCGCAACACCGGCTATAGCTCCAATGACTCTGTAATCGACTCCGGCAACCTTTGACATAATTCTGTAGCCTACTTATCAGATTAGTCTTATCAACTATTATACCATAGGTTCGCGATTTACCCAAACCAGGTAGGCAGGTGGGATGTGGGAGGTGAGAACCGAAAGGTGAACTCACAGTCCTGGAGATCCCGCGGGACTTCTTACTGGATTCCAACTTTCTTGAGTGCGGATCGTAGTTCGTCTTCCGATCTTAGGCCTACCAAGTAGCTTTGGAGATTGCCGTTCTTGTCGATCACCAAAACGGTTGGTATCCCTTGGATATTGTAGCCGGTGTTTACGGCGTCTCCGGGATCTCGAAATGCAGGAAAGGTGTAATGGTTTTTGGAGATGAAGCTCGTGATCGTGCTCGTCTCTTCGTCGCTAACGGTCATCACCTGGAGTCCTTTTGACGCAAACTCCTTGTAGAGGGCCTCGGTGTGCGGCAGACTTTCCCTGCAAGGCGGGCACCAGGTGGCCCAGAGATCGACAAAAACCGGCTTCCCTCGAAGTGACTTTAGAGACACGGGCTTGCCGCCGCCCAACGGAGTTACGCTGAATTCCGGAGCCGGAGAGCCCAACGGCACGGGCGGCTTCGGATCATCCCCTCCGCTGCTTGGCGAACTTGCATCCACCACTTTGAGGCCCTTGGCCGCGCTCGCCGTGTCAAGCAGCGTGGAGTCCAACTTCGGATCAAACTTGATTTGCGAATAGTCCTCCACCGTCGTGGATTTGAAGGCCCCCGCTCCTGACTTATTCTTCGGAGTGAACTGCTGCATCTGCTTCATCAGGCCATCGTCGTCGTAACTGATTTTGTAGACAGTACCGCTGGTTCGCCCTATGAGCACGTCTGTGTTGCCGTCAGTGCCCACTGCATAGAACTTCACATGTTGCGCAACCTCATCTCCTACCTTCTCATCAGCTCCCAAGGTCGGGGCGCCTTTGGAAGTGTCGACAAGCTGCCCGTAGCATGACGAGCCGCCGAAGAATTTGTAAAGAAGGGTGCCGCAAAACATCGGGTGCTGCATCTCCATGCTGGAAACGCTAGCCAAGTCGGCCGGCGCAGAATACGACATGGCGGGCTGGTTACCCACGCTTGAAGCTTCGACGAGCGTCTTGCCGTCTGAAACGGCCGACATCTCAAACCCGGTCCCCATTGTCGTATGGACTTTGAAACGATTTGGAGCGACAAAGGACATGGATCTCGTGGCAGCCGTTGCGCCCGGCATACCGTTCACGCTCATGTTCCAGTTACATGTCGTGCTAAAGGAACGAAGAGCCTTGTACCGGTCCATGCTCATTTTGATGAGCGATTCGCCAGAACTTCCTGGATTGCCCGGCGCCGAAGGCTCGGCACTGCTAATACTTGAGACCACCCGAACGCACCCTAAGGTTGTAATCAATAGAATGCCTGTGATTGAAATGGTCTTCTGGAGTTTTCTCGGCGACATAACTTAGAAACGCAAGTGACCCAGTGCGCGTTTCAGCTAGAAGCGCGAGTTACGGACGCAATTCGGTCAAAGACCGCTGCGATAGAAATTGACGGATGATTCCGCATGTAGTGCGGTTAGCGATTCGCCCAGGGCGATTCGCTTCACGGCTTCGGCAAGCAGCGGCGCTACCGAAAGCACCTCGAACTTTGGGTTGCCATCGATCTTATGGCGGCAAGGAATGCTGTCAGTTACGATAAACCTCTCGATGCAAGAGTTCGTTAAGCGGGCGATCACCTCATCACCGCTGATTCTGCGGTCGACCAGGGGGGCATGAATTGCGCCCATCATGATGGATTTCGCCCCGAAGCTGCGAACCGTCTCCGCATCGCGTATGGCGGTCGAGCCGGTGAGGATCTCGTCGTCGAAAATAATGCAGCGCATGCCCTTGACCCGGCCAACAATCTCGTGCGCGGTTGGAGTCTCGGTGTGATCGGGGCGAGACTTGTCGATGTAGGCTCTGGGCACCCCAAGTCTGCTGGGAACATCGCGAAATCTGGTGGAGGCGCCGCTGTCCGCGAAAACGACGACCACGTCTTCCTTCTTCCAACCCCAATCTGGCAAACTGCGCTCGATGTGGTCGGTGATGAGGTAGGTCGCGGTGACCTCGTCCGCCGCTGGCATGCTCCCAAACTCGAAGTAGTGCTTGATGTGTGTGTCGTGAGGGTCGAGAAGCAAGGTGCGCTTCACCTGCAGAATGCCGCTGAATATCTGTGGGATAAACACGCCACCCGAAGAGATGTGGGCTTTGTTCTTGCGGTCCGATCGGCTATAGGGCATGTACGGGAACACAAGGAGGACGTCCATGGCCCGCGAGTTTTTCAGCGCGTGCATGAGCATCATCAGCTCCATCAGGTTTTGGTTAACCGGCGGCGTTTGAGTTGAGATTACGACTGCCATGCAGTCGCGAACGTTTTCCACTACAACCTGAATGTTCTCGTTGGAAAACTCCTGAACTTCGGTGACGCCTCGGGAAGTTTCGACCTTTCCGAACTGCCTGATCGTGTCCGGGTTCTCAAAACGGGCGACAAGTTCGCGAAAGACCCCATCCGCCAAACAGGTGGAACCGGTCGTCGAAAAAATTTTGATCGGTAAGGCGCTTGGTCGATCCATTCCCTTTTAGTTCCCAGTTGGGGCGCCCATCAAATCCCAAGAACCTAGCACGCCGCATCAAATAGGATACTTTATCCGACCATGCAAGTTCTCGAAATGTTAAGGGTGGGCAAGCGCCAGCCTCGATTTTTCGAATAATTCTTCCAAACCGAGACCATAAACGTGTTGAACCGCGTCGCGCGTCTTAGATTCGCCAAGCGCCAAGAGCTTGAGGTTTCTCAGAATGGATTCGTCGGCGTATTCACCGAGAACCTGCATCAGGGTTGGTTCTCCTTTCAGCTTTGTCATGTACCAGACCACCCATGCAGACTGCTGGTATGCCAGCCATTTCTCCTGGGTGCCGAGATCTAAGCTTGGCCGAAACTGTCTTTCGAGCGGCTCTGGACCAAGCCACGATTTCGGCGCGGCGAGAAAATATCGGCGCGAGTGGTCAAGCAGTTCGCCTGCCGCATACACAGAGAAGCCTTCCCCCATCCAACTGGACACCCTTCCCTTCGACTGGCTCAAGCTGATGACGTGTGCAAACTCATGTTGAAGAACGTTCACAAATCTATGTGGGTCGACGGTGGCATGAAAGGGGATGCAAATCTTGTAATAGTCGGCCTTCTGCGCGCAGTATCCGAACCGCGCGGTAGCCCACGGCGCGTCCTTCTCCGCTGAAAGAAGGGTGATCAAGACCTTGTCCGGTCCTTGCCAGCCAAACCGTTGCCTTTCTGCCTGCAGCAGTTGAACCACCGCGTGGCTGATCGCTTCGATACTCGGCTCCTGCTCGCCGGGAATGTATTCGATCTTGATCCAGTCGGTTAGATCCTTTCGAGTCCCGGTCCTGCGGGTATGAAACTCGGATTCGACGAGCCGTACGAGGCTGAGGTAAGTTACGCCTCTAACGCCGTCGCCGAGCTTATCCAGCACATCCTGGGCGGCGTCCAGTTTATCTTCGTCGTACAGCGCGTAAACCACGCTCCAAAAGGCAGCGTCGTCGGTGATGCCGAACATGGACTGCGATCCTGACACTCGAGGGCGGGGCGGAAGCATAAGGCCGGTGTTATCCATCTCGCTGATTATGAAGTGGCATGCGCAGCAAAGGTTATGGGGAAGCTGCAAGGCGCGAGGTTTCGCCGACTTCCCTCCTGTCGCCTGCTCATTTACCTCCGCCCGTCGGGCCTTTCGGCCTATTCCAAAAACTAGCAAAGGTTTAGGAACATTGCGCTGGCTTGCCTACTCTAACCAAGTAGAGGTCCCGTTCAGCCCAAAAGGCTTGCTAGAGGATTCAATTGTTAAAGTGAGTTGCACTAACCTCAATTTGACCAGCGTTTCAGCCGAATCCTTAAAGTGTAGCAACCAGTTTTGCGGTGTCGGCGGGGTATGGATGTCGTTCTCGGCTAGCGAAGAAGTTATTGTCTCGTTCAACAAGAATCAAGCATCCGGATCATGTCCGGGCGTTGTGATCAATACCGACGAGGATCGAATGCAGATCGCCCTAAAGGGGCTCGGTTTGGTCTTGCGTCACGGCGACTTGCTCTACGTAAAATCAACTGCCGACGACGCTTCCACCGCTTGGTCTAGCGTGCAGCAGGTTACTCTGGCCGGGGACGTTAAGATCGTTCATCTTTCCAGCACGCGGGACGAGAACTCCTGTAAGCCTCGGTCGACGCGGCTTCCCATCGAGATTGGGATCAGCGCGAACTACAGCGATAGGGACAAGAACACTAAGCGCACGATGGGCCAAACCATCGATTTAAGCATTTCCGGTATCCGCGCAAGATTCCGCACCGCAGTCCCTGAGGGCGGCGCCGTCCTTGTTGTGCTACACCTGAACGACGACAAAACGGTCGAAGCGATCGCAAAGGTCGTCAGGATCGTCGAAAACAGTCGCTCCGCTTCGGGCGGCTATGAGGTAGGCCTCGAGTTTCAGCGGTTCATCCGTGGGTACGACTACTTCATCGAAATGGCGACACCCGACCAGGCCGCCTAAACGTCGTCGTCGTCCAAGACTCTCTTCGAGCGCTCCACGTCGCTCGCCCTTCGCCTTTTCACCTGGCTGTAGCCCGGCGTGGCCGGTGCCTCGGTTGCGGCTGGAGCTTGGTATGTCGGAACCTCTTGCGTGAGCCCTCTCTTGATCTGAACTCGGTCCCGAGCTGCGATACCTAGAAGCGTATTGGCAGGGTGCTTCTTGCCGATCGCCTTATCCCAGAGATAGAGAATCGGAGAGGCGTTAAAAATTGAGGAGTAGGTTCCAGACACGATTCCAACAAGCATTGCGAGGTTGAACAGCTTTAATTCGGGTGTCGCTGACCCGATTCCAATCAAGAGCGCGAGGGTGACGATGACGGTCATTGAAGTATTAATCGACCGGGCAATCGATTGCGTGATCGAGCGGTTGATCAGATCGCCAATCTCTTCGCCAGGGGCCGCCCGCCGGAGGTTTTCCCGTATTCGGTCAAAGATAACGATGGTGTCGTGGGTAGAAAAGCCGATGACGGTAAGCATCGCCGAGATGAACAAGGCGCTAACCTGCCAGTTAAGCAGGAAACCCATCATTGCCGCGAGTCCGATGACGACCAATATGTCGTGAAGGAGGGCCAGTATCGCCGACACGGCGAAACGCATTCCGATCAAGAATCCGCCCAGGGCGATGCCAAAACGAAGGGATAGGTAGAGGATGATCAGGGCCGTACTCAAGATCACGCCAAGCGCGGCGTTGGTAAGCGTCTCTTTTTGCACGGTTCCGCTAACCTGGTTGATTTCTCTGTAGCCTTGCTCTGGAATGCCGGCCTTCTGGGCAATCAAGGCCTCCCGGTGCGGCGTCGATTCAGTTATCTGCCCGTTCGGAGGAATGGTGATGTAGGCCAGCCTTTGTCCGTTGTCGGTTCCCATGATCACCGAGCAGCGAGGCAAACCGGCTTTCTCAAGGTTTGAAACGATTTGCTGGGCGGTCATCGACGCGTCGGTTAGAGCGTAGGTTGCCTGGGTACCGCCCGTAAACTCCACGTTGCCCTTAAGGCCGCCCATAAGGGCAAAGATGACGCCGGGCACGATGGTTATCGCAGAAATGAAAAAGTATCGGCCCGATTTGTTGACGACCTGGAGAGGTTGCTTGTGAGCCCCTGCCTCGAGGCTCTCGCCGAACCACTGCCGGCCCAATCCGTACCAACTGGGGTGGTTGCCAAGTCCCGAGTCGACCGCGAACAGCAGCAGCGACCGCGTGACGACCACCGCAGTAAACAGCGAAATGGCCACACCCATGATCAGGGTCGTGGCAAAACCCTTCACTGGTCCTGTACCGAGATTGAGTAAAACAAGGGCCGTGAGGATCGTACAAGCGTTCGAGTCTATGATGGCTGGCAAGGCGCGGTTAAAGCCGAGAAGCAAGGCCCTATGAAGGTCCTTGCCGCTACGCATCTCCTCTTTCAGGCGTTCAAAGACCAAAATGTTGGCGTCGACGGCCATGCCCACGGATAAAACAAAACCGGCAATTGCGGGGAGAGAGAAGGTGGCCTCGATGAGTTTGAGGGCGGTGAGGGTGAACAGGATATACAGGCCCAACGCGATAACGGCGATCGCCCCCGGGAACATGTAGTAGACCAGCATGAAGGCGATGATGACGATCGATGCCACGACGCCGGCGGTGAAGATCATGTTCAGGGCGTTGGCCCCGATAGTTCCGTCGACCTTGCTGGCGCTGAGAATCTTAAGGTCGACCGGTAGAGCGCCCGAGTTCAAAAGGTCGACAAGGCTCTTCACGTATTCAGGTGTGAAGTTGCCCTCGGTGACCATTCCATCGCCGAGAATCGCCCCGTCTTTGATTCCGGCGATACTGATGACCCGGCCATCGAGAACGGCCGCGATCATTTCACCGGTCGTGTTGTTAGCTAGAGACCAAGTTCGCCAGCGGTCGGCTGCGTCTCCATTGAAGCTCATCGTCGGAACGTATCCGCCTCCCGGCTGCGATTGCATCGCCGCCTCTTTGAGATCCGTTCCGCCGGCAATGAGTTTCCAACCCTTGATCATTTCCACGTAATCGGGCGTGCCGGGGAGTATCTGCTTTTTATCCGCAATGCGAGTAAAGGAAACGTCCAGAGAATCTTTCTCGTTATTCGGGCTGTATTCGCGATAGCTGTCTTTCGCGTTGATGACGTTTCTGGCGTCATAGAACAAGATCCGGGCAGAGCTTCCCATCGTCCTCTCGGCCTCGTCGATATTGCTCAGACCGGGTAGCCGAACGATGAACTGATCATCACCTTTGCCTTCGACCTGAGCGTCCACAACTCCCAGATCCTTACCGGCTCGGCGAACAAGGACGGCAAGCGTCCGGTCTTTAGCTGCCGCAGCTTGGGAAGCTTGGCCGTTAGGTCCCGGCTTGGTGTCGAGGGGCTTGCCATCTGTGCCCACCATCTGATAGGTGAACTGCACTCCGCCAACGATGTCGAGGCCCCAGTGCGGCTTGCCTTTGACTACAAAAAGAGCTCCTGACGCTGCGGCCAGGAACAACACCAAACCTAGAAAAAGATAACTTCGAGAATGCAAAGAGGCACGACTCCAGGAACCGGATATTTAGCGTCATATTATACCGGCGAACCGGAATGGGGGGCTTGAGAGGCTGAGACGCTGAGACGGTAAGTCACTTCTTGGATTCTTACGGCCGGCTGCCTTCCATACCTCGATTATCCAGGTAGTCCTTGGTAAAGTTGCCCATCACCTGCATGCCTCCGGCCAGAACGGCGCCGTCCTTTATCGCTGCGATGCTGATGGCGCGGCCATTAAGTACTGCGGCTATGTTCTCCTCCGAATGATTATTCGCCCTCGACCAGTCTCGCCATTTTTGAGCAGCGACAGGAGTGAAGTCCACAACGATGCTATAGCCGCCCATCCTGTTGGGCTGCATACTGGCGTGGAGGACGTCTGCCGGGCCCGCAATCAAAGTCCAACCCCTAATCATTTTCGCGTACTCGGGCGTCCCTGGCGCGACGGTTTTGGCGTCGCGCAGCCTTTGGAAGGTCAAAGTTGTCGAGCCATTTCCTGCAGGCCGGTAAGCCCGGTGCATGGAGGATTTGCTGACTACGTTCTTGCAATCGTAGAACTCGATCTTGGCTGCGGCCTGGTTTTGGGCGCCGGTTTGGACTCGACTTGGTGGCTCAACCACGAGCACACGGCTTTGACAGCCCGAGGCAATTCCAGAAAAAGGAGCTAACGATAAGAGGGCACTGACCCGATATTGTATTTTCATTTTTCTTGCCTCCGCCAACCAAGTGGACTGCTGTTAATCGTTACGGCATCTGGGGAGGGGTCGTTGCACAGTCGTGGAATGTTGTGCCGCAGCATTGCGGCACAACCTGACTTCTGGCACGCCCTCCGGGGTGCCGGAGGATTGGGGGCGTGGCTTCCTGGGGTATCGCTTTTCCGCCTTCGTTGTACAACGGCGGACGTGTTCAACCGCTCCCGACAGGTCGGGACAGGCTCGGCCAACCTCATTTATCTTCGGGATATCCTGAATAGGAACCGGCAGGCGATGGGTCGCCGGCGGCCGTTTGTCGAGCTTCGCTCGGCTCCGCACACCTGAAAGTGCGCGCTAAAACTGAGATTCAGTGGCTGCCGCGCCGGAATCTCTTAGTTCCCAGCCATAAAGCGTAAAGAACGACGCTTGTCGCGGCGAGGACGCTGGAGCCTACTAGGAACTTAACTGGATCCGGAGGGCCAGGGTAAATGATCCGCATGACCTTGTCGGTAATCATGCAGACCGCGACAATCGCTTGCGCTAGAAGAAGTTTACGATCCATGCGACGTGATCATATCCCATTGTACATCCTCCCGAATCCGCAGGCAATCATAAGACGGACCCACTACCTATCGCACATGTCAAGGGCTGCGCCCTTTGTGCGAAAGAATCCGAAAGCGCTCGTCTTCGCTCAAAACAAAGACTTAGCGCTCCCCAGCGCGCTGTTCCGTCCATACTTATAGTGAGAGACCTTCCTAAAATGGATTTGACCCGCCGCGATTTGCTTCGTATCGGTTCCACCGCGCTTGTCGGGGCGGCGGCGGTTCCTATTGGCCACCTTGGCAAAGCGCTGTCATCGCTAAAGGCGCCAGTTTCCCGGAAGCCCAAGGTCGAAGTTCATTTCACCGGCAAACACGCTTTTTCCAAGCTGATGGCACAGGCCGAGGCGGAGGAATGGGCGCGAATGCCGATGGGTGATTTGATGGCTAAGGTCGGCATGTTCTTCCTCGACACTCCCTACGTGAGCTACACGCTCGACCACTCGGCAGACCATGAGTTCTGCCTCGTGAACCTGCAGGAGCTCGACTGTGTGACCTTTGTCGAATCGACCCTTGCCATCTCGCGGGTGATAAAGTCTGGAAAGGGCGGGGCTCGCGCGCTGCCGAAGGAAATTGAGTTGATACGCTACCGAAACGGGGAGTGCGACGGCTTCTGCTCGCGGCTCCATTACCTCTCGGACTGGCTGTACGACAACGAGCGCAAGGGGCTATTGAGCCTCTACGCGAAGGATGTGCCAGGCGCGGTCGCGATCAAAGAACAGGTGTCGCTCATGAGCAGCCGGCCGGAGCTGTATCTGCAGCTTCGCAAGCATCCGGAGTGGGTCCCGGAGATTAAAAAGGACGAGGAAGCGATCGACAAGCGAACCTACTACATGATCCCGAAGGACAAGGTCAAAGCGGCCGAGCCGCTTATGCAGACGGGGGATATCGTTGGGATCACGACCTCGGCAAGCATCCTGGACTGCGCCCACACCGGCCTGTGCTACCGCGACGAGAAAGGCTTGCTGCATTTCCTCCACGCGTCTTCGAAGCACCAAAAGGTGTACCTGGACCAGGAGCTTTGCGACTATTTGGATTCAGTTCACGCCTTTACGGGCGTGATGCTGGCGAGGCCCGTTGCGCCTTCTGGCACGTGACGGGTGACGGGTGACGCGTGACGGGTCGGAGGCCTGACGTGGTCTGGAAGTCTACAGCTTTGGAGAGTTTGGCGGTAGTCGCGCTAAACGCGGCTCAAACTGTTCCGCACCCGGAAAGACTTCCTGCGCGGAATTCCAACAACCCGAACAGCCTAACCACGCGCCAGGCCATTGGGCGGGCGGACCTCATCGCAGGTGTGAGAAGGGGTGCCGGAGAAGAATCCTATGACCTGTCGAAGGAACTGATTCGGAAGTTTCCAGATGATGCCGCAAATGCGATCATGTACTCCTGTCAGCACTTTCCTGACGGCACTCATGCCCAGAGGATGCTCTCCAGCCTCGCAAGACTAAGTTCGCCTGGGATCTTGTCCTTCCTGCAAGCCGAAGCGAGCAAGGGCCCCAACCTGCAGATACGGACCAGGGCGATAGAGCTTTTGGCAAGAAGCGACCCGTATGGCGCGAAGGCAGCCGCTTTCGATCTGTGGTCTGTTCGATTCCACCTTCCTCGTGCCCACGGAAATATAGCGACAACTATACGACCAATCATTAGCAGTTTTGGACATCCCGCTCCAGCCAGCGACGATTTGGCGGAAGGCTTTACTGATGCGGATACCAATGCTGTGTTGGAGACTATGATTTTCGTCTCCAGCCCGACTTGGAAGCCCGAGCCAAGAGAAGCGGGGGAAGCCGAAGAACTGGAAGATGTTCTAGTTGGAGAATTAGGAAGAACGACAAAGCGCTTTAACATTCCAGGCTTAAGCCGAGAAACATCCCGCGACGGTAATCGCATCTGCGATTACGCAGACAAGATGCTAGCAAAGGAGTTCCCCGGTAAATATAAAGTCGGAGACTCGCGTCAGTTCCTAGGGCTTGACCAAGATCGAACGCGAAACCTGAACATATGGAGAACGCAGCACGGATTGGCAAGGTTGCCATTGCCCACCCGCAGAAAGGTGACACGGGCACAATCCCTTAACGTCACCTCGGTGATAGTCAATGGGACACCCCCATTGGGGGCCGACAACCTCGTTCGCCGGCTTCAAATCCTAAGTGGCAAGCACTTGACCAAAAGTGCATTCCTCGCGTTTATCGAGGACGCGGTTGGGCACTGGACAAAGACCATAAAGGGGTTCGCCCTCACGGCCGAACGAGAGGATTACGGCGGTGGCGTTGCCCTGACCCTTGCGTTCCCCGAGGATGTAGGTATGTCCAGCCCCTGGATGTGCTGTGTACAAGCAGCGAAGGCTAACAATTTGATTGCCAACTTTACTGACGTGGGATTCGGGCAGACGCCGGGAGGACGCTTCGGTCCATTAGGGAACGCATTGAACAAAGTTTTGTCCTTGAAGCCCTACGAGGCCTTCAGCGTGAGCTATGGGATCTCGACTGCGGGCTTTTTAGCTTGAGTCTTTGCTTGGGAATCATAAGGGCGAGGGATCGCCGCACTCGGTGGCGGCGTCCCTTCGACTTCGCTCAGGGCCCGCAAGCCGCCGTAATACAAAGCGCGATCCCTTCGACCTCGCTCAAGACTAGCAAGCCCGCAGCACTCCAAATTAGACCAGCGCTATACGTGCGTTTTCCGGCGTCGAAGAATCGGCGCATTCATAGCGGCGAAGTAATCGCCACACTCCACAGCTCTGCCTAATCGACAAACACACCGGATTGTGGAAAACTTGGGGCCCTTCAACCCCACTGGAGGGGACGCAAATGTGTAAACTAGCAATCTTGCGCATCGAATGCGCCGATGCGACCGTCCATTCCTATGCCAAATGATTCGCTACGAGACTCACTGGCGGAGAAGCGCTGGCTTACAGCCCTCGCTCAGGGGGATCCCTCTGCGCTCGGGGGGCTGTACGAGATGTATGGTGAACGGATATTTCGCTACACCTATAGGATGCTCGGCAATCGGTCCGATGCCGAAGACGCGACCGCGGAAACTTTTCTGCGGGTGCTTCGACGCTCGGCCGAACTCCGCGCTGACGGCGCATTTCGCACCTGGTTGTTTCGCATCGCGAGGAATTTGTGCATCGACAAACTGAGGCAACACAAACTAATTGAATTGCCTCCTGACGCTCAATATGGTGGCTCCGAAGACCGCACTGCACTTAGAATTACCGTGCAACAAGCGCTCGCAGATCTGCCGACAGAATATAGGGACCCGCTCGTTCTCTGCGATTTGGAGGACATGCCGGCCCGAGAGGCCGCAGAGGTGCTCAAAATAAGCGTACCGGCGTTAAAGTCTAGGCTTTACCGTGGTCGCCGAGCACTCCGCGACAAGCTGTGCGGCACGATGGAAAAGAAGATGCCATTGGAGAAAAAATTGCGATGAACGACTTCTACAAAAAACTAGTAGACCTATACGCAGGCGGAGAGCTCACGGAAGAGCTTGAAGAGGAACTGGAGGCGGACGCGTTCCGCGATCCAGAGCTAAGCTACGAGATGACGACCCTCAAACGAACGGTCGACCTGATTCAAAGCTCGCCTGAACCCAACTTCACGGAAGAATCCTACCAACGCATTCTAATGAAACTGTATGCGAGAGGCGTGGATCTTCAACACAAGACACCAACACCGGCTCACCTACAGTATTCACTCCCCATCCAAACCTAACAGCAGGTGAATACTTTTGAAGCTCGATTGTCCTCGTAAGGAGTTCTTTGAAGCCGTCAGCATGGCCAATGCTGCCGCCGGCGGAAGATCTCCCATCAACATTCTGCAAAACCTAAAACTCCAGTCAGATGGAAGCAACCTTAGGGTGCTTGGATGTGATGGAGAGATGTGGGTCGAGCGCGACCTTGCGTGCATGGTGGAAGAGGCAGGCTCAATTTGCGTGCAGGCTGGCCTACTGAACCAGTTGGTTACCTCCATGCCCGACGGGGACCTTCATCTTGAAGTGTCCGATGCGCAAGGAATGCTCCTTCAACAGGGCCATTCCGAATACCGCATGCTCACCCTGGACGCGGCCGACTTCCCTTCTCCTCCCGATTACGGCGGCGAAGGCGAGCTGACCCTCCCCATGGGCGCACTGCGCGAGGCGATCGACTCGGTTATCTACGCGGTTTCCACCGATGCACACCGGCCAATCCTCACAGGGGTGCTGTTCTCCTATGACGGCAAGGTTCTGACCATGGTCGCCACGGACACCCACCGCCTCGCCGTGCGCAAGCTCGAGCAAGAAGGAATCGGATCGGAAGTCACCGCGGTCGTGCCGGAGCGGGCTCTGAAGTCCATCAAGGCGCTTCCCGTTTCCGACACGGATAACATCACTCTCCGATTCGGAGGCGGACGCCTGGGCGTAAGCGCCAACGGGGCCAAGGTAGTAACGCAGTTACTGGCAGGCGCCTATCCAAACTGGGAGCGAGTCGTGCCGTCTGAGAGCACCCGCTCATGGAGCGTGGAAACCGACCAGCTTGCGGAAAAGATCAAGCGGGCCATGATCCTAGCCCGCGACAACGCGAACCGAATCCGGTTCAAAGGCGCCGACAGCCAGCTACTACTCAGCGCCCACAGCGAAGAGAAGGGCGAGGCGAAGGAAGAGGTGCCGATGGTGGCTTCCAACGGCGATATCGAGATTGCGTTCAACGGCAAGTTCGTGGAACAGGCGCTTGGGGCGATCGAGGACGAAGGCGTTCGGATCGAAATGACGGAGCATTCCAGACCGGTGATCTTCAAGCCCGCGAACGATGGGCAGAGCTACTTCTGCGTCATCATGCCGATGGCGTTGTATTAAATCGTCCGACGGCGAACTATCTACAATAGGTTCCGAGCCCAGATGGTTCGAGGGCTGGTGTGTTAGGAGCCGACACCGGACTCTATATCGAGCTAGGCTCGACTCGCACCCTGAGAGGGTGCGCCACTTCGTTCGCTTCAAGAACGAACATCGAGTTGCGCTCGACACGCACGCTCAATTTGAGTTACTGGTTAGGCTGGGGCAAGAATCATGGCGTGGAACCTAGCCCGCGTCAGATGGTTTCCCCGGTAGGACCTCAATGCCCATCACCGGATGAACCTCCCAGCACGTTTCTCGCCAGTTTCGCCCGTCTTCCGGGTTGGATTGCCAATCCTCCTTTAGGTGGTCGGTATCGAAGAAGAGCCAGCCCGTGAGGCGCACCCATTTGTGCAAAATGCCGTTCGTAGGGGACTCGAGCAAGGACGTGCTCCAGTCGTTTCCTATGTTCGAGGTTAACAATCCCGCCTTCGCCAGCCTTCGGCAGCGCTCCGTCATCTCGGCGATGACGACTCCGCGTCCGGTTGGGTCGTCGTTTGCCGGATCGAGGACGAGTTCAATATGGGCGTCGCAGAGGGACTTGGTCGTCTCTTGACAGTTGCAAGCTTCGCCTCGCGTGCCTCCTGGTGCGACGCTTTTCACGTAAGCGGTCACAACTACGCCCTTCTCTTGGTCCGCTTCGTCCCCGCTTGCTGGCAGCGCGATGATGTCGCTAAGCTTCATCGATTCAGGTTTAGCAGGGAGACGAAAGCGGTTCTTGTGTTCGTCTTCAAGAGCCTTTTCATTTCCTTCGGGGTTACCCGAGGACGAAGTTCCTTCCCAGGAGCAACTGTCGCCGTGTGGGTTAGGATAGTCGGCCAGCACGGTCAGGTCGGGCCAATCAGCTTTGGCGAGTACGGTTGGGTCGCTTGCGGACAGCGAAGACGCCCCTGTTCCCTCGGCGCCTGTCGAGCCGCAACCCGCGATGGCGCCAAGCGCCGCGCATACCCAAAAGACTCGTTTCATTCTTTGCTCCTCTGATTTAACCTCTAACCCTTCCTAAAGCTCCTGGTTCTTGCATTTAGGGCCGGTAGATGTTTAGTCAACGCCTCTACAGTCCGGCGGTATTCAGCCTCGTCCCAGCCCCTGCTTCTTGCAAGCTCCCACGCCGCGTCCCGCGTGTTCGCCGCGAATGACCGGTCCGTGTTGTGGAAGAAGCCGCTCCAATAGGAATCCGCCTCGAGCGCGGCGAGTTTTTGGGCGAACTTCTCCGGGTCTTCGACCGGCAGGAGGGGGCACACGCTTACGGCGGTTTCCAACCCGGCCAGTTTCGCTTCCCGGATTGCCTCCATCCTCCGCTCGATCGACGCGCAGCCCGGTTCGAACTCCTTGCGAATCACCTCCGAATCTGTCGTAATGCTCATGCTTACCCGGAGGCGGTCAAACCTGGAGAACAGATCAAGGTCGCGAGTTACCAGCGGACTACGAGTTTGGACGAGCAACCTGGGTTGCCTGAGCGGATCGGACATGATCTCGACGAGCCTGCGGGTAAGGCCGACTTTGCGTTCGAGCGGTTGGTAGGGGTCGGTTGCCGAGCTCATGAATACTAACGCGTTTTTCAATCCATGCTTTTGAAGGAGCAGCCGCTCCGCGTTCTTTTTGATTTGAACCCAGTTTCCCCATTTCTCGAACTTATCGAGGTCAGCCTGGAAAAAGGAAGCGTAGCAATAAGAGCAGCCAAAACCGCAGCCGATGTAAGGGTTCAGCGTGTAGTCGAAATCCTTGAGGCTGCCCGCCCCCTTGGCGAGGATCTGCTTGACATAGATCTCGGTCACGTTCGTCTGACCCAGTGAGGCTGGGCCGATATGCGATTCAGCGATCTCAAAAAGAGGCAGTTGCGCTAAAGCCATATATGATAGACGTCAGTCTACCATACGGGTTGCATGATAACGAAGATCTTTACGAGGAAGGCCGCTTGTAGATCGCGTCGAATGACGTTTGCCACTTCTTGCCGTCCTTCGTGAACTCGATCACCTGGTGAACCTGTCCTTCGGGCAGCATCGTTAGGGTTGTTCGGTCTCGAACCTCGCGCCCATCCTTGAGAAACACGGTCCCCGCAAACCGGATTCCATTCACCACCGGCTCCGAGTATTTCTCCTTGTATTGGCCAACTTCCGTGATCCAAACCTGCTTCCACTTGTTTTTCGCAGGCATATAATAGAAGAGGCTCATGCCGGTTCCTCCCTCGACGTCGGTCCATTTCTCGACGATGCCGTAGCCCTTCTCGACTTTTTCGACCCTATCGGTTCCGACCTTTGTCGCGCCCTCGTAAACGTCCCACGAGCCAACCCAGAAGTCCAAGTCGGTGGGAGCTGCAGGGGCTTGCAAAATAACGCTCAATAGTAAGACGGGAATGATCACGCTAGGCCTTGGCCCTAACGTAGTGCAGATGCCACTGGATGTCCCATTTCTGCCCCCCGTCGACGGTTCCCTCCCAGTTCCAGTCAAAGCTGTCGGGGGTGATATTTTCAAAGACCATTCGCTTCTTGCGTTTGGGGTTGGTAGGGTTCGGCCCCGTCGTGAGGGTCATCTTTCCATCCTGAAACGCGCCCGTCAGCGAGATAAAGCTGCCCTGATCGTCTACCCAGGTTTGGCGCCATTTCTTTCCAGTCGGGTCATAAACCGAGAAACTGAATCCGGTTAGCCCATCCATGCGAAAATGTTCATGCAGTACGTGGCCATTTAATTCCGAGGTAACCAGGTTCTCTGCTTCGGTGGCAGTTTTCTTCCCCTGCTGGTCGAAACTCTCTCCCGAGCACTTCCAACTTCCGAGCCAGAAATCGAACTGGTGAGTCTCCGTGGGCGCAGGAGTCTGCTGGACAGGGTGCCCGGCGATGCACCAGAAGCAACCGGCGATTACAATTAAGCTGGTCATGATCTCTGTAGATTACGCATGGACGAAAGACTGATCGCTATAACACAGGGCGTACATTCAATATAACACGAAGATTCCTTAATCGGACTTGTTCGCTCCAAACAACCTGCTGCGGTGGTATAACACGATGAAGTCTGGCCATAACAGGTGAATAGCAATCGGCAATCATCTTGGTTTGCTTCTGCAGGCCGAATCCTCCAGTGCGATCTATAAGCAGATAGTAGAACAGATCCGTAGTCAAATCGTCGACGGGAAGCTCGCGCCCGGGGATAGCCTGCCTACGGTTCGCTCCCTTGCGTCCGAGCTTGAAGTTTCTGCCTTGACTGTTTTCCGTGCCTACGGCGAACTCCGCGACATGGGATTGCTCGAGACGAGAGCGCGCCAGGGAGTCCTTGTTGCCAATCGAATTGGGCCTTCCGTTGGCTCGGCAATCATGGCTCGCCTTCCCGTTCAGGGACCGATGGCCAGCTATGAGCAGCTTTCTCGTTCGACCGGCATCCGATCGATGGCGAGCTCGGTAGGAGACCCAGCGCTCTTTTTCGCTGATCAGTTTGTAGCCGAGGTTCAGAGATTTCGAGATCAGGACCCGTGGAACTTCTATCTCGCCGAACCCGAAGGGGTTCCCGAACTGATCCAGCAAATCGCGGCCATCTTAAGTCGCCAGGGGTTGGCGGCCAGCGAGGCGACGTTGGTTGTTACGAGTGGCAGCCTTCAAGGCCTATCTGTTCTTTTCGACGCCATCGCCAGTCCCGGCGACGTCGTATTGGTCCAGGAGCCCGGACGCATCTGGCTAAAGGAGCTTCTTAGCCTAAAGAGGCTCGTTGGCGTTCCCGTAAGGCTTGCCGGTTCTGGCATCGATCTAGACCATGTCCGGTATTGCTTCAAACAGTTTCGTCCCAAAGCACTGCTCGTGAGCCCGGATTTCGGGCATTGCACCGGACTTCGTATGACCTTGGCGGAGCGAGAGAGATGCCTAAGCCTGGCCAGGGAGCTAGGCATCTTGATCATCGAAGACGCTGCCTGTTCCGCAATAGGCCTTGGGATATCGAGCTTATCGCCAATACGGAGCCTTGATACGTCTGCAGTCGCGTACGTCGGCTCATTCTCCTACTCGCTGTGCCCTGGATTAGGCGTTGGATATCTAAGCCTTCCGCCAGCCCTTAAGTTGCCGGTAAAGTCGGTAACAGCCGCCTCAGGAGCGTCGACTCCCAAGTTCCTCCAACTGGCTTTGGCCGGATACGTCCGTAGCGGCTTTTACGACGCTCACCTTAAGAGGGTCATCCCACGATATGCCGCTCGACGAGACGGTTTAGTTGCCTCCCTGAAACAGTTCATGCCAACAACCGTAGCTTGGACGGCATCGCAAGGGGGGTTTTCGACATGGCTGACTCTCGGGGAAAACGTATCGTCTTCGGAACTCTACGATAAGGCTCTGAAACGAGGAATCGCTTTTGCGCCCGGGGCTTTGTTTCTAACGACCGCCAGTCCGGAGTCACAGTTGCGGCTCTCGTTCGGCATGTTGGAACCCGAAGCTCTTCGAGAGGCGGTGAAGGCCCTTGCCTCGCTCTTGTAACTGGGTACCCCCAGATAGAACGAAGGCTTTAGTTGTTCGGTATGAGCACGACCGGCGTGATCTGGCCGGTCGGGCCCTTTGCAATCCCTGCAATCCACCCGTTATTGTTAACCCCCGAGCCGCTTTGTATCGTATAGCCGGCGCCTGAAGAATCGAGCAGATTATTCAAGTCTTTGATCCCTCCAGCCGGCGTATAAATCCCGCCAGAGATCGAAGTGCCCGAGATCGAAAGCCAGACCACAGTTCCAGTATCGTTTAGCGCCACCACAGGGGAGAGGCCTTCACCGAGGCCCAAGTCCTTGGGAGTCGCAGATGAAGAGGTCCAGAGCAAAACGTGGAGTCCCGAGGCTTCCGTTTCCGTGCCGACAATTTCTCCCGACGCGTTCACCGCTATGGCTTGCGAACTAGTGCCGCCTGAGAGTTCCTTGAGCATGGTTGGCGCCGCAGATGAGGAGGTCCAGATACAGGCATGGGTCGGCGATCCGCTCTCGTTGAGGCTCTGGAGTTCTCCCACAATTTCACCGCTCGAGTTAATAGCGGCCGCAGCCGAACCTGCCGAGCTTCCCTGAGCAAGGCTCACAGGAACCGCATTTGGTGAAGACCAATAGGTTGCTTTGCTATTGTTGACGAAACCGGTATTCGTATTGCCAACCATAGCGCCGGAATTGTTGATACCTAACAAGGAAGTCTGGCCTGCATTCAGGTTCCCTGAGCCGAACGTTTGAGTCGGTTCCACGGGGGTAGCCGCGCCGGATGGCCAAAAGACCGGCTGAAGGTAACCAGCCCCCGGTGTAATGAAATGGAATCCAGATCCAACGATTTGCCCTGCATCGTTTATAGCCTGAGCGACCGTGAAGTTGTTTGGGAATTGGAATGATCCCAAGCTCAAATCAGCCACGCCATTTGCTTCAGTCCAAACGAAGGCTAGGTTGTTCCCGCTCTTATCCAAGGTATTCCCCGCAACTTCCCCGGACGCATTGATCCCAAGGTTATAAACCCCGGCGACGGTGTTGATAGGAACGAGCCTGTATTCCCCGGTTTTGCCCCCAGCCACCACCGTGATCGAGGCCTGCGCACTGGACACGCCGTCCACTGTGGCCACCACCTGTGCGGCGCCTACCGCAACCGCATTGCCGATTCCGTCTTTGGTAAGAGTTAAATAAGATCCTCCCGAGCTGATCGACCATATGGCGGATCCGGGAGTGACTGCAACGGTGTTCCCGCTCGCGTCCTGGGTGGTAAATAGCAGCTGAACGTTCTTCGTGCCGACGGTCAAGGGGCCGGGATTTACAATTCCCACCTTCTTGATGACACCCTGGAGAACGATGTCAGCGAGATTGAGGCTGCTTCCACTTGCTGCGATCGAGGCGGAGGCTGTCCCTACTACCGCGCCCTGTTCGGTATGACCGGCGAAGAACTGGGCAGTGAGCGCAGAAACAGAAGCTTTGATAGGCTTGCCGACCAAATAGGTCCCCGTGAAAGCTGCAACATGCGAGGCTTCCCGATCGATGGCTACCGTTACATCTTGCCCATTGGCGTCCGCCGCTTTGAGAGTCACCGTCGCGGAGAGGGCCGAACCGAGGTCGTGCACCAGAGCGCTTCCCTTTTCCACCCCGGCCCGAGAACGGGCTGGCCACGTTACCTGGAAACTCGCGTTCTGGATCATGGGGTTCGGGTTGATGCTCCCACCACCGCCGCCGCTGCCACCACAGCCCAGGAGAGAAAATGCGAATGTGCAGGCAAGCAGGAAAGACGTGAATCGTTTAGAATTTGTCATTGCGTTTGATCGAGCAATGACCAGTATGACCGTGAAGTCTCCAGTGGGCCGTCGCAATTTCACGCTGCTTTCACGTTTCTTGTGCCGGGACTTGGAGACGAGTTTGGAGCGTCGCCGCTGCTAGGATATGTTAATGAAGTTAAAATGCGCTATATCGGCCGTCATCTTCGTAGGTCTCATCGCTCCTTGCATGGGCACAAGGGTGAATGGCGGGAACCTCATTTTCCAGACCAAAAAAGTACATGAGGCAAAGGACGGCTGGTGGGACGCCATAGCCCGTTACCCGGTCTTCGAAGTTCACAGCCCGGTTCTTGATTTGGGTTCGGCCGTGTTAGACGCGCATGCGCGCAATCTGGTCGATGGCTTCCTAAAGGATGCGCCAACATTTCTCATCGACGGCGCCAAACCTACCGACCCCTTTTCGTTCGATTCGTCCTTCAGCATTGCGTATTCTTCAAAGACGCTGCTCAGTCTCAATCTGAGCAATTACACAGGCGTGGGCGCGGCTCATCCCAACACCGATCTCGAGGCGTTCAACTTTGGAATGGTCCACGGACAGGCCCGGAAACTTGGGATTCAGGACCTGTTCAAGCCGGGAGTCAAGGCCGGCCCGTTCATGAACAACCTTCTGATGTAGGCGCTGCGCAAGAAGCATCTGTCTTTCATAGACGATGGGACGGTCAAGAGTCTCAGCGCAAAGGATTTGGACAGTTTCGTTCTGACGCCGAAAGGCATCGACTACATGTTCCCCGCCTACGAAGTCGCCTCCTACGCGGAGGGCCCCCAGTTCGTGCGCGTGAACTTCAGCCAGATTCCTGGCCTCGACCGGACGGGACCGTTGCGAGGGCTCTAGCCTTTCTGGACCAGGCCACAGTTGACCGGCACGATGGTGAACTTGGCGTACACCCGTTTGCCGTTCAACCGGACATAGTCTGACTTTAGGGATGATAGCCGAGGCATGAGCAGGAACCTCCGATATCGGAGAACATTGAACTCCGTGCGGATCGCGACGCCGTAAGTTTTTTGGATTTCCCCAGGATTCCAATCTGGGCGTCGCTCCGCCAACTGGAAAGCAAGAATCAATGACCGACTACCGTTAACCCTAATGAAGTCCGAAGATCGCTTCGCTTCGCGCTCAGGTCGCCTCGAACGTAGTTCACCGAACCATCGGCATGGTTCGTTGTCTGGCCAACGCCAGAACGTGACGGGATATCATAGGAATCCGAAACCAGGGCAAACTCCTGGTTTGGCCAGAGATCCAAGTTCACCGAAACGGGCCAGGACGATTCCGAGCCCGCGTTAGAGTAACGGACTACATAACTAGTCCACTCGTGGTCAACTTGATATAAGAGTTCGGGATGCCGACCAGCCCGATCTTCCGGGCAGAACCATACATTTTGGCTTTTTATATAAGGGGCCACGGCTTGCACGAGCAGCTTGGGCTGGTCAGAGGAGAGCGGCTCGCTCGGATCGAAGGATGGGTCTTCGGCCTCCAGATACGGAACGTAGTTCGAGTAGGGCGGCAATGAATAGTCGTTTTCGTCGGCGTACATCCGCATACCATAGCCCAGTTGCCTCAGGTTAGAAAGGCAACTGGTCTCGTGTGCACGAACCAACATGGACTGCGCAATGGGCATTAGAAGGCTCGCGAGCACGATCATAATCGCTAATACAACAAGCACTTCAACGAGGGTAAATGCATGCGACTGACTGTTACCTGGTCTGTTATGACAGTCATACAGCCGCATGCCCTTCTTGGATCCCATTAGTTGCAGGTCGAGTTTCCCGTGACAGCGGTCGTCGTCGCCGGAGTTGCTGGGTTGGTACATGCGGCGTCTGTAAAGAAATCTTGGACGCAATACACGGTCCCATTATTGGAACAGCTTCCCCACCACGCCCAACCGCATCCTTGTTTTCCGGCGGTGGACGGGTCTCCTTGCCAATACTCGCTGGATTGCGAGTTCAGCCGGCACGGGCTCACGCTATAGCAAACATAGTTGTTGCATTTTTGGAAGACCAAGCCGTTCCCGCCGCCACCGCCGTTGGTGTTCTCACCGGCATCCCCACCGTAGACACGGGCGGCTTCTGACGAACCAACATCTCGAACTACCGAAGCGCTAGAGGTGCTTTGCGTAAATAATATTCCGAGGACCGCCAGCGTGCCGACGGTCGAAAGAGCCAAGGTTTTCATTTATTCCCTCCTGGGAGATGTGCGACGCGAAGAGTCGCTCGCACGTCGTCGATTGTGGTGTGAAGATAACTCGTTTGCCCATTGGGCAGTTTCTGAATCAAATACAAACTGGGCACCGCCGAAACGTTCAGGTCTTTTGCCACTGCGCCATCGGCCGCGAGCGTAGCGAGCGCCGTGGTTGGTGGATTCTCAAGCATTCCTTGAATATCCTCCCTTAGACCCAGATTCCGCGCGAGAGTGGTCAAGGTTTCCGGTGTCAGGTTTTGGTGGGTGGCGTACATGGCCGTACGAAGCTTCAGAGCGCCTTCCGGGTCTGTCGAGCTTAACGCCTCGACAAGTGCTGATGCCTTGACGCTGGTATCACTATCTTGCGGGAGGATATACCAGCGATAGAAAACCATCACGCCCTCCTTGCGCAGCTCTTCAACTTGTTCGTAGAGCGCCTTGCAATGGGGACATTCCGGGTCGCTAAAGACAACCAGCCAGGGTCGGTTCCAGTCCGAGCGGGTCAGCCCCTCAAAGGTCCTCGCCGAGAAGTGCACGACGTGAGGAGGTTCGGACTTCTGAAAAGCGCTCGGAGCCAGAATGACCAGGGCTCCGATCCCAAGGACGGCCGCGACGACGGACATGCCGCGAAACGTCGTGAAACCTTGACAGACCAGCATCAGGTCGACAAACAAACACCACTCGCACACCTGGCGGAGGGCAAACATCGCGATGATGAGAGCGAGCCCGCCCCCGGCCGCCACTCGGCTAATGATAATGAAGGCGTCCGGACGAGAAAAGGCGGACCAAACCTGCGCACCCGCGAGAATCGGACCGATGACCGCCAAAGGCCAGCTGATGCTCAAGCTATGGACGGCCGCGCATCCCTGCGTGCAGCTCATTCCCCCAATCCCGGAATAGACGCTGAGGATAGCAAGGCTGCCCACCAGCGCGAGAGCGGCCAAGACACCGCGAAGCCACTTCATGATCGATCCACCACAAAGACCTTCGCGCTGGAAATGAACCCTCCGCCACGATCAACGGCCTTCACCTTCGTCCAGCCGCTCTTAGCAGTTCCGGTCGTCTTTAATGTAACTCTGCCTCCTTCAGCCTCAACTTTGACAAGTGGATCGTCGCACACAAGCTGGGCGACGGCGTCCACATCGCCGACAATGTTCAAACTTGCTTTCTCATGTGGGTAGAGGACGACCGAATCGGGATAAAGGGCCGCGGACGCGGCCGGTTTCAGGTGCACTGGCACTTTGATCAAGGAGCCGTTCGCCGTGCCATCAACCCGCAGCGTTATGTCGCCGTAATAGTTGGAAGCCAAGCCTGTCACTTGGGGCGTCGGCGTCCATAGGACTCGCAGCTGCTCGTTGCCGTACACTGCCTGAACGCCCGCCGGCGCTGAAAGGACTTCTGCCCTCGTTTGAGGGGCCACGCCGACGACGTTCACGACTTCAGTTGAGGCCGAATGTCTTGGTAGCCAAAGCTCCGACCGATCGCACCAAGGCGGCACGATTGTGTTCCATTTGACAAAGAACGTTTCCGTTTTACGAGATCCGGCCGAGTTACGGCCCAAGACGAAACTAGCGCCGCCCGCCCCTGCCGAGTTACTCGTATGCGTAGACAGAATCAGATGTTCCGTTGAGTGCGGTGGCAAGACGGGGTTGCCGTCCAAGTGCGCCTTCACGCCACAGGCCTTGTCAAAGCCGTCCAATACTACGTACGAGCTGGTCTCATTCTTCAACAGAAACCTCGTACTCAGCTCGCTATCGGGGGCCACGTCTCCCAGATCGCGCGTATAGTCTGCCCCGTAACTCGGAAGGATCGTTCTCAAGCGAAGGACGATCAGCCCAACCACCAGAACCAACGGCAGGATGGCCACGACGGCGACGGCTTTCGTTCTTCTCACGATCCGGGCCTCCATAGAAGGTATCCATCGAAAGAGGTTTGGAGGTCTTGTAATCTCATCCTCACCACCGAATAGGGCGGGTTGATCAGCAGGGCGGAGCCTTTTTCGACGGACAAAAGCACGATGAAATGCGCAGGGTTAACGCTCAGAATCGCCGGGGTCTTAATCTCGGCGATGTTTGCGGGATCGACCTTGCCCAATTTCGTACCTGGGAGCAGCGAGTCGCAGGCGACGTTCAAATCGGCCAGGCTAGAACCATATTGGGGGTGGGCGAACGCCTGTTGGATGCGCTCGAAACTGACATTCTTGCCGAGCAAGTTCACGAAGAAAAACAGCGACTCAGGGCCGCACTTTAGATCACCACTGGGCACGCTCACTTCCCGTAGCATCTTTCCCTGAGCGGCCCTCAGGGTCTGTCTCAAGAGAGGCTCGTGAATACGCTCCTCCTCGAATGACGGTGCGAACCCAACGGACAGCGCCCGGTCAAAATAGCCCTCGGCCTTATAAGGCACTGAGGGAATCTGCGACTCCACTAATGGACGGACGGAGCGGATTCGCCATGTATCGGTACCTCTGACTCCCTTGCCGTTGTTGATTGAGTGGACAGCGCCCAGCTTGGCCAGTTCGTGGTCGGGACTCCAGCGGAGGTCGATATCCTCCACCCATTTGGCCCAAGCGGAGTGAAAATGGAGGGGGAGATGAGTTCGGGAATCGAGCGTGATTTGATAGTTGGTTGCCTGCGCATGCACGCCCGGCGGGCTCATGAACGTGAGCATCGTCCGCCCGGCCGATTCCTTGCATGAATAGGTCGGCGACTGAGCAAGCAACGACGAAAAAGTCTGCTCGCCGCTTGGAGTGACGCCTATTCGGTAGAGAACCATCAGGGCCCTCGACCTGTCGCCCTGTACCTCGTCACGCTGATTCGTTCCGTAGGCCCGCTGCCATTGATGGCCAGGTTTGTCTCCCGGGAAGAACAAAAGAGACGCACCGTCATGGACATCGCAGACACACTGGCTACCATTCTTGCCCACCAAATAAAGCGCAACATGAGTTGCCGTGTTCAGGCACTTGAAGTTGGCGGGGCCAATGTTTGAATCGGCCGTGTACTCGATGACACACTGCCTGAACTTAGCCTCCCAAGATTGAAGCAAAGCGACGTTGAGCGCCCTTGCGTTACTTTGAGATACCAAAGCCAGCAACAAAATTCGAAACACTTACTTAATTATACGATATCTTTCAGGACTTTCTGGCTAGCAACCTTACGCAATTCGTAGCGCTCTTTGGTTTGGGTCGTTTCTTTCAATTTGAATTCCCAACTGTCCAGGTCCGGAGTTGCTAATCGGCAGACCACCACTCCTAGGAGCGATAGAACGAATGCCAGTTGAACCTAACTCTGGTATTCTCTCTACTCACGCGCTCGTAGCTCAGTGGATAGAGCGGCAGGTTGCGGACCTGTAGGTCGGGGGTTCGAGTCCCTTCGAGCGCGCCACTTCCCTCCCGCGATCCACTTATCCGGTTGCGCTATGCACACGGATCAGGGCTTCCATCTCGCCGAGCAACGTCAGACCCGACCGGCCAATCTCTTTCCTTTCGGTTACCGTCATCCCGCGCAGCATTTGCGACGCCCTGCTCGCCAAACGAAGGGCCAGTTTCACGTTGCCTGCCTTCGCTTCTAGATTGGCCAGAGCGGCTAGCACGCTGGCGTACTCTGGTTGGAGGTCGTCGTTCAGGTAAAGGTGGGCGCTTTCGAGCAGAGCCTCTCTCGCCTCGTCGAAGCTGCCCAAGTCGATCAGCGCCAGACCCAAGCCACGTAAGGAAGTCGCAATCCCAGGCTTGAGGTTCATCTTCCGTCTTTCGGCTAGCACTTCGCGATGAATTGCCGCCGCTTCCTCGGACTTACCGCGGGAGTGAAGGATGTCGCCAAGATACGTTTTCGCCACCATCTCCCTGAACTTGCTCTCTACGACCCCGTACTCGGAGATGCACTGGCGATACCCGGCTTCGGCGTCGGCAAGCTTTCCCAGGTCTTCCATGAGCCTTGCAATGTCGACTCTGAGGCTGGTGGCGCGCGCGCTCTCGACGCCCGACAGCAGTTTTGCCGCCCGCCTGGCGCAGCTCTCGGACTCGGCAGGCCGGTTCAGATTCTCGAGGGAATACGCCTTGCGAATCAAGGCTGAGGCGATCGACGTGGTCTCACCGAGCTCGGTCCCGATCTCTAAAGCACGGTTCGCGTACTCGAGCCCCTCCTTAAATCTGGCTTCCGCTATTTCGCCGATGGATAAGACCAGGAGCGCGTCCAACTGGAGCGACTTGTTGAGAGCCTTTTCCCCAGACTCGAATGCTTCCGACGCGCTGCCGGATGACCGTTTGCCTTCCCCCTTGGCAAGAGAAACGTGACTCTGAAGCAGCAAAGTCTGTCCATAGAGAGCTTTTCCTAAATCACTCTTTCGCTCCAACAGGCCATCGAGCAGAGTGGAAGCCGCATTGACGTCACCACGAGCCATGTAAAGTTGAGCCCTGCACAAAGCCGCATGGGCTTCCTTTTCGGGCGAGATCGTCGAACCCGCTCTCGATAAGGCCTCCTCTAGGTAGCTTAAGCCAACACTGGGACTTCCCCGGTTCAAGTAGTGCGGAGTGAGGGCGATAGCGAGATCTACCGCGTCCTGTGGCCGGTTACTCGCCTTCAGGGATTCCAAGGCGAACTGAAGGTCATTGACCGTGCCTGCGCCGTCTTTTGCCAGAGCAAGATTCGCCGACTTTGTGCTCGCGCCGTCCAGCGCTTCCGTGACAATTTCGGCGGGCGTCATGCCCAACTCGTCGTCCAGCAGTAGTGCAAATGCCTCGTATTCGAGCTGGGCGGCCGCCTTCTCGCCGAGCGCCACCAAAGCCCTGATCTTCCGCGCTCGGGCGCCATCCTGTAAAGGCTCCTCCTCCACCGCGCGTTGCGCGTACGCCAGAGACTGGGCGGGGTTCGCCGTAAGCATTGCGTCGGCCAAGAAAATCAGGGCGCGATAGTAGAGATGGGCAAGGCGCGAACGCGCCTCTTGAGCCCAATCGTCCTCAACTCCAGGAAGGAAGTCGCCTCTATAGGACTTCACCGCCAAGTCGCAAACCTCGCACTTGTGGTCAAACTCCAGAGGTTGCTCCGTAGCCAAAAGCTGCCCTACGTCAGATTCGTGGTTTTCGGCATTAAGCCCTAGCTGGCTTCGGGAGGCTACGAACAAGCCATCGGCATCTGGCTCGAGCATTTGTTTGAGATAGAGAAGGGTTTGGCGCAAGTTATGGCGTGCGCGCTCCCGGTCGCCGTCAGGCCATAGAGCATCGGCAACCTGCTCACGCGACTGCGGACCCGGATTCAGCACCAAATACCCGAGAAGCGCAGGCATTCGGTTGGACCGAAAAGAAGCGATCGTTCCCTTCGGGTGCTCAATTTTGACTTTGCCAAGTAGACGTATCAGCAGTGCAACTAATTATCGCTTAGAAGCCTGCCGCGATTCCACCTCTCTTATATATTCCGACGGGAGTGAGATGATAACCGCAATTTCGGCAATATTCACAGGCCAAGAGTTTTATTACAAGGGGAATCCTGAGGCCCTTAAACGCGACTGCCATTTATCCGGAAAGCCCACCCAGCTAAGACGGCGGCGAGGGCTAAGATCGATATACCAAAAGCGAGCTTGCCATATTTATGATCGCTTTCCATCGCACGGTAGCCGTAGTAAACCGCGTAGGCGCCAAAGATGAGTCCGAATCCGCCTACAAAGAAGAAGATGCAGACCGCGCCGATCGACCGGATTATGGAGTTCCACATGAGGGCCGTTCCCGGATGTTTGCCGGACGCCGCCTGCGGCCGGTAGTAAGGCGCCGGCGGCTGGGACCAGTCGGATTGCGCTTGGGCACTTGGAGGTCCGGCGGTTGGCATGGTTGCCTGGTTTGCGGGCGCAGTAACCGGCGGAGCGGACTGAGGGAATACCCCTGGCACTTGTGCGGCCGTCAAAAGGGCGCCTGAAACGACGTCCTTCAAGGACGTGTGAGGATGAAGGCGACCTTCGCCCGCCCATTCGGTGAGCATGGGGATGCTCGCCGGCCCATATTCCTGTCCATCGCTACCTATAACGAGGTACTGCATTCGATCAATTTAGCAGTATGGCCCTGTTTAAAGCTATCGCAGACAATGAATGCTTCGATCTGGGTCACTGTTTGGCAGCTACTGCCGTGGGTACGATCCTGATATGTCCAACTCTGATCTCGCGGCCAAAGCCGAGTCTCTCCTTCGCCTTCACCACCAACCGACCCCGCTCGTTCTGTGCAACGTTTGGGACGCCACAAGTGCCCGGATCGTGGAATCTGCCGGATACCAAGCGGTAGCAACTACCAGTTCTGGCATCGCCAACTCGCTTGGGTATCCGGACGGCCAGGTTGTACCGACTGAAATGATGATGGAAGCGGTTGGACGCATAACGCGGGTTGTTAACGTCCCGGTGACGGCGGATCTGGAGGCAGGATACGGCGACGTTGCAGGAACGACCAACGCTGCCCTCGATGCAGGCGCGGTTGGTCTCAATTTTGAGGATTACGTCGGCGGAGCCATGGTTCCGTTTAAAGAACAAGTTGAGGGAATCCGCACAATCCGAAGGGTGGGCGAAAGCCGCGGCGTGCATATTGTGATCAACGCCCGAACGGACATTTACTTGCAGAAGGTCGGCGCCGAGGAAACCCGTTTCGAAGCTGCGGTGGAACGCGCACTCGCTTATCGCGAGGCAGGCGCGGACTGCATCTTTGTCCCCTACGCCGTTGATAAGGACACTATCGCGGCGCTCGTTAAGGCGATCCCCTTGCCTCTCAATATTCTCGCTACAAAGGGTTGCCCGAGCATCGCCTGGCTTACGGAAGCCGGAGTACGGCGCGTGAGCGTCGGCGGCGGCGCCATGCGTGCCTGTATGGGGCTCACGAAGATCGTGGCGGAATCGCTTTTGCGGGACGGAACCTATGAGTGCTATACCGATGTTCTCATGCCGGCAAGCGAAGCCAACCAATTATTTGCCAGGCGTTAATTTATTCTTTGGGACGCGAATTACTGAGCAGTCGGGGGTAGAGCCCTAGAAGGCATAGCGCCAAATTAGATACATAGAACCAGCTTCACTCACTCCCTGCTCATCCCTTCGACAGGCTCAGGGTCTGCCGACAAGGGCGGGAGCACTCAGTTAGAGTTCAGTGATTAAGTGGCAACCGGCTCGCTACATAGGAGTCTGGAGCGGCATCCGTTGACGCATGCCGCCCTCTTACTTGTCGTCCCTAGAAGGTGTACGAAGGCGTTATGCTTAGCGAGGCAGACGTGAAGAAACTCGGCGCCCCCGTGTTAAGTCCAGTAATCCAGAGCGTATCGGATGATCCACTTCCCTGAAAAGTCAAGGCTCCGTTGCCTTGAGCTGTGAAGTTGAAGGTTTCGATGGGGTCGGCCGAGCTTGGGATCGCAATCGAGCCAAGCGTCGCCGTGCTGCCAACGGGAATGCTCAAATCGTAGCTCGGGAGCAGGGTCGAGAAACCGGCTGTGACGCCATTCTTAAACTCAAGCGTTCCAATCGAACACGCCGGAAGATAAAAAGACAACGATGTGAAAGTAAACATTCCGACGGGGTAAGCGATGGTGTCCTGAAGAACGCCTGTAGTTGAAATCGCGACCGACCGCCGCCCCAGGATTCCTGTTCCATCGTTGTCGGAAACGGTACATGTCGTGGAGGCGTAATCTGCTGCAAAAGGCTGGCTGGAGGATTCCAAAAACTCCAAAATTGTGCCAGACGTAATCTCCGAGGTTGTCGAACCTGGCACCACGGCGGTGATCGTTTCGGTTTTCGCACCAATTTTCACTTCGATATTTTCGGGACCGGTTGACGGATAAAAAGCTTTAACCACCGTGCCTGAAGTCCAATAAAGCTTGCCGGAAATTGTGCTCGCCAGCGTCGCTGAAACGCTGATCAAAATGACTGTCAATAAGGCGAATGCCCTTACCATGAGAAGCCTCCTGAGACTTCACGGCGCGGTTCCGGCTCTCTCCCTAGTCGGAACGCAGAACAACGCGATGTGCCTCGTCCTCATTGTATCAAAACCAGGCTCCTTTCTGCCCTGATTGAATCCGGGAGGGTTTGCCCGTTACGCGCGATCGGCCTTGGGAATGTCAACCCCTTTGAGTTGAGGACTACTGCACCGTCAGCGTAACCTTCGCCAAATACTCTTTGAAGTTCCCGTCATGCTCGCCGAGCTCTCGTTTCCTCCAATCGATCACGTAAACGGAATACTTGCCCTGCTGCAGGGTCGTCAGGCCGTCAACCGTGGCGTACTTCCTCGACGTCGGGGGCGAAACTTGCTGTTGGTATTCGCTGATAAAGTTAGAGTCTTTGCCGTCAGGGCCTTGTCTGAAGATGTCGATCCCTAGAAAATCCAGGTTGAAAGGCTTCTTGTCGACTATTAGAACGTTGAACGGGACATTAACCTTCCAGGTAGTTGCGGCGCCCACCGGCTTCCAACTGTCGTCGACCGAACTGCACACGGTTAGCGAGACGTCGGGGTTGCCCCCCAAAACAGAAGGAGCGGTAGCCGTAGCGGCTGCGGTCGCCGCAGTGCTGTCCGTGACTGTGATGGGGAGGGTCGCGATCGGCTTCGTCATGTCGTTCGTGTTCAGAAACGCCACCGTGAACTTCCCCGCCTTCCGAAGCGCGAACTCGGCAAAAGACCACTTCGAACCGGCTTTGGGCTGGATTACAAACATGTCTACCGTCTTCTTGTTTTGATCCCAAATCTCCCAGCGGTAGTCCAGGTTCTTGAAATCGCCGATATAGCCGAGACAAAGAAGGTTGATGTCTCCTTTGGCAGCCTTGATGACTGCCGTTTGATGGATTGAAGCCACGGGGTTTGCCGGGTCGTATTTGACGTTCGGCTGCTGCTTGTCGCCAAGGAATATCCTTTGACTTGCATCGGAGCCCGGAGTGCTGGACTGCGCCACTGCTCCCAACGGAGCAAGTGCCATAAGCAACAATAATGCTCTTTTCGTCTTCATTGCCAAAGTATTGCTCAACGCCCGCCCGCATTTCAATCCCTGACTTTTCGTGCGGAATCTGCCACTAAGGGTGATTCTCGACGACGATCAAGAGTCATTTCTGCATGGAGTTTCATTCTCGCATTGCCCGTAAAGCTGGAGTCATATCCTTTTGGAGTCTTTTTGTCGTTCCGATTTCCTTAGCGCAGGCTAACCACGTCCACGCCGCGATCCTCACCAAGGACAAGCCAGTCGGAACCGTGGACATTTCGGCGACTCTGTTGTCAAATGGCCGGCTCGCGGAAACGAGGGATGAGACAAGAAAGAGCGGGGACACGATGGCCGTTCACACCCTCTATGCCAAATCGGCCAAGCCCGTTGAGATTAAAGTACAGTTAACTGGAAAACAGACCGGGCACGTCTTTATCACATTTGGCAAGAGTGCGGTGACGATCAGCGCCCTGATTGGGAAGCAATCGGAAACGGATACAAAGGAATATCCCAAGGGGGCTGACTTCCAGGCTACCTCGCACTTCTGGTTCGTCCGCGACCGTCCCAAGGTCGGGGCTACCTGCTCCTACAGCGCGTTCGACCTCGGCAAGATGGATTGGAAGACTCTGACCGACACCTACGTCGGAGACGTTACGCTCACTTACCGCGGCAAGCACGTCACGGCGCATAAGATTACAAATCAAGAGATAACCCAACTGCTTGACGATCGAGGGTTGCCTTATCGAGTTGACGGAACAGATGGAACCGACTACGTCCGGGACTGATCGGAGCACGTACCGCGTCAGGATCAAACTCGCTAAGTTTTCAAGGCCTTTTGAAAAGCTGCTCGTTGCTAAGGTAGATACCGGGCTCCTATTGGAGCACGGGTCTAGCCCACCGTAATCGTAACCGTAGCCACATTGCTCGTCCCGTAAGGATTGCTTGCGTCGTATGTGAAGGTGTCTTTGCCCACGAAGTTGGTCGCTGGCGTGTAGGTGATTTTGCCGGCTGCCGACAGGGCGAACGTTTTGGCGTGGGTTGGGCTCTTTACCAGGTAGCACGTTGCGCCGGCGATATCCCGGTCGTTGGCGAAGACGCTTGGGGCCGTTGCAGGCAGGGCGGTGTTCTCAGCGCAGGTGTAAGCGTCATTGAAGCAAATGGGCCCGTGGGCATCGACGTATTTGATCTGGAAGGAATCATTGGAACCTGGCCCAACGGGAGACGATGTGAACCCTAGGATGAGAGGTTCGGCATCCGGCCCGACGACGACGGAAGTCGGCTCGTTGAAGGTCGATGCGAAGGTCCCGTTATAGAGCGTTTGGAAGCGGGCGCCTCCGGTTGCGGCATCCAGCTTTATGGTCTGGAATCGGTTGAGGATGCGCGAGGTCCCAGGCACCGGGGTGGTAAAGATGACATCGCCATACTGGTCGAGATTCCAGGGCGTGGGTATATAGGTGGCCAGGTTGTTCGTCACGTTGAAGACCCTCTGCCAAACCAATTTCCCGGTCAGGGCGCTTACACACTCCACGCCGTAGTCGACAGATTCTCCCACACTGGCCGCGAGGTTCGTGACCATGTAGAGCATGCCGTTGGCGGAACGGAACTTCGCGTCCGTGGGACCCGCATATCCGTAACCGGTGGGCGCGTTGATCGTGTTTGCCCATATCTGGTCCCCTGTGGGACCATAGCGGGCCACGTCGACGGCGCCAAGGATGTTGGCGCCTACTAGAACGCTATCCGACGCTTCCAAGAGGACGTCGCCGCTCAGGGGGTCGCACTGAAGCGAAGAGACGAACGGGCCTGATCCCAAGAACACTGGGTTTGAGAAGATAGATTCACCCTTTTGACTGAGCTTGACGAGGACTAGACTCGGCGACTGGCTGTACCAAAAGGAGCCGGAGAGAAACACGTCGCCCTTGGCGTCCAGCGCAATGATGCCGTTAGGGGTGTCGGCCGTTTCCCAAGTGAGCCAGTTAACCACTCCACTCACGTCACTGAACTGGATTGCACCGAATTTGTCCACATAGTCGTTGAGGCCCACATCGACGTTGCCAGACACGTCGATCTTGATCGACTGCGGAATGGCGCTGGTGTCCGCGAGAGCTTTCACCGCAGTCCATACAAAGGCGCCCGTCGTCGCGTTCAACTTCGTCACGATGAGCTTTTCCGGGTCAGGCCCGCCCATGGCGACCGCCGCGACTTCTCCGTTGTAGTAGCAAATCAAACCGTTGTACGGCGCAGCCGGCGACGCTGTGGTAACGGCGGGCACCGTCTTTCGCCAAATGACGGCGCCGGAGGGGGAGAGTTTTTCGACAAACCAACCTCGGTTTTCCAATCCGGTCGCGTAGGCATTGCCTTCCTCGTCCTGGTCCGCCCCACTAATCGTGTTGGAACGGTCGCCGGTGGGGGTCTCGTATCCGTTCACCGAGACCGAGCCGTTCGCAGCGGCCAGCGACAAGAGCCCGAAGTAGGTGTTGCCGTAGGCGTCTTTGACCGAGTTGAGGTACGACAAGTCGTCCTGTGCATCAACGATTAGCTGGCCGCCCGCCGCGCTCACGACTGTGGTTGGCGAGACGGTCCACACCGGAACCCCGGTGCTGGACAGGCGTTCATGGTAGCGCCGGGCGGATTCGATGTAGCTCACAAACATGCCGCCATCGTTAGCTTGGGATATGAGAATCCCGTTAGTGGCACTGGGGATATCGTACGACCAATCGAGGGTTCCCGCTGCGGAGTATTTGCCGACATCCTGGATTACCGCCTTGGTTGCGCTGTCGGTTTGAGAGGCGGACCAATACACGTTGCTAGAGCCGTCGGTAGCCAGAGCAGTAGTGAAACTCGTGGCGTATTTGGCTGTTTCCGCCCCCAAAGTGGTTCGGTGCAAGAATGTCCCGGTGGCGCCTGCAATCCAATCGATAGCGGCCACGGTGTAAGTGGCCCCTGCGCTCGAACCGGCGCCTCCTACCGCAACGTTGCCCGAACTTAGGACCGCCATGCGGGACCAGGATTCAGAGGCCAGAACTCCGTAAGGGGCGGCGGGCCTCGTCCAGATCGTCGCGCCGGTCGATTCGTTTACTGCGAGGACCTCGGAGGGCTTAGTTGTACCGTTCAATAGTGCGAACAGGGCGCCCCCCGAGGAGGTTGCGAGACCACTGCACTGAGTGATCGTGCCATCAGACTGCGGCTTCGCCCAGAGCACCGCTCCATTTACTTCGTTCAATTTCACGAGAACGATGGACGCAGCGTCCGTCACCGCAATGTAAGGGTTCTCGGTAGCGTCCAGTGCGAGACCAGAGGGGGCCGAATAAGCGCCAAACACCACGTCCCACACGGTTGACCCGAGGCTGCTGATGCGAAAGACCAGAAGCGAGGTGGTGTTCGTAATGATATTTGTTGCGTGACCCGCGATGAAGGCATCGCCGTTAGCGGCGACGGCAATGTGATCCGGGTAGCACATGGAATAGGGCGGATAGGAGAAGGTATGGGTCCAGAGGATGGCGCCGGCGCTGCTCACCTTTTGCGTGACGATCTCGCCGCTCGTCAGACCGGATTCGCCTTGGCCGCCGGTTACACCGGTGATGTAGTGGTTTCCCTGGGCGTCGCGACAGGCGGTGAGGTAGTTGACCTCCAAGAGCCCGGTGTCCGCAATTCGGCCCTGTCCGATAATATTTTGGGCGCTTGTTCCCACCGCGAGGGCTGTGAGCACAATAACGGAAAGTAAAACGCGACAGAATCTCATGACCATTCTCCGGCTAATATCAGCCAACCTTGAGCATACTGGTCCGGCGCGCAGCTTCGGGTGGCGCCTTTGGGAATACTGATCGATTTCCGGCAATTACTTGGGTTTGATCGTCCAAGAATGCGTCCTTGGCTGCGAATCAACCGGTCGTCGTCCTTGCCGCGCCAGTAGCTTCAAGAGACTGGAGCCGATGACAAGATTCGAACTCGCGACCCGCTGTTTACAAAACAGCTGCTCTACCCCTGAGCTACATCGGCTTATTGCTCTTGACTAAGTATTGGCCAAGAACGCTAATTCTATCCCTTGGGGAACGTTAAATCCTATTCCGCGTGCTCGAAAAGGCTAATGTTATCGATTAACCGGGTCGAACCCAATCTTCCCGCCACGATAAGCCGGTTCCAACTTTCCACCGAACGCACCGCATCCAGAGTTGCCGAGTCCACCATCTCGAAGTAGTCCAAAACGAAACCTGCGGCAGTCAACTCTCTTCTACCCGCATCGATAAACCGGCTCACTTCGCCCTCGTCCGATGCCCCGCGTACATCTGAGGCGACCCTACAAAGGGTCGCGTAAAGCAAAGGCGCCACGACGCGCTCCTGTGAGCTCAAATAGCGATTCCTGCTCGACAGCGCGAGGCCGTCCGCTTCACGCACAGTTGGTTCAAAGTGGAGCGCGACCGGGAAGTTCAACCCCTCTACCATCGATTGAATCACGCGGCACTGTTGGAAGTCCTTCCAGCCGAAGACGGCAAAATCGGGGCGGCAAATATTAAACAGCTTGGCAACGACGGTAGCCACCCCGTCAAAGTGACCCGGACGGTGCGCTCCCTCCCAGGACTCGCTTAAGCCCCCCACGTGCACTTTCGTGGTTTTGGCCGGATACACCTCCTCCACGCTAGGAGCAAACATCGCATCGACGCCAACCGAATCGGCAAGCTCGAAATCCCCGGCCTCGTCGCGTGGGTATTTCTCGAAATCTTCCCCCGCGCGAAACTGTGTTGGGTTGACGAACAACGAGACGACGACCAGATTCGCCAACTTGCGAGCTTCGCGCATAAGGTGCAAATGACCCTCGTGAAACGCGCCCATGGTAGGGACGAGGGCGATCGACTTCGTCCGGTCAAGATCGAGATCGGCGATCGCCCGGTAGACCTTCAAACGCTTTGCTCGCTAGTGGGGAACGTCGCCGCGCGGACCTCGGATGCGTACGAGCGAACCGCCTCGCGGAACAATTCCATTCCTTCGCAATACACCTTGGCGTGTTTGAACTTGATGGGCGACAAGCCGAGGATGTCGTGGAAGACCTGCACTTGGCCATCGCACTCTAAGCCGGCGCCAATGCCGATGGTTGGGCAGCTCACGGTGCAGGTGATCTCCCGGGCCAAAGCTGCCGGAATTAACTCCAGGACCATTGAAAAGGCGCCTGCCTCGTCGACCTCTTTTGCCGCTTGGATAACGATATGGGATCCGTCTCCCTTCCCTTGCACCCGGTGGCCGCCGAAATTGTTTACCGATTGCGGTGTCATACCCACATGGCCCATGCACGGGATTCCCGCTTTCACGATGGCCCGAATTGCATCAGTGTAGGCGCCCTCGAGCTTTACCGCCTCCGCACCCGCCTTCACAAGGGCCACTGCGGAATCCACCGCCTGAGCGACGCTGCTCTGGTAGCTGCCGAAGGGCATATCCGCAACGAGGAGTGCGCGGTGGACTCCCTGCCGGGCCGCCGCCGTGTGGTGAACCATCGCCTCGAGGCTCACATTGAGCGTGCTGGGCATACCGAGCATGGCGGTGCCGACGGAGTCGCCCACCAGCACGAGGTCCACGCCCGCCTCGTCGGCGATCGCGCCGGAGATGGCGTCGTATGCGGTGAGGCTGACGATTCGCTCCGTCCCACCCTTCATGCCGCGAATACGTGGCGCCGTTATCCTTTGAGGGGTAGCCATTGACGCTAGTTTACTTTGGTGTGCGGCGATTCTTCGCCGCTGTAGCCGAGGCAATCCTTTGCCGCTCGCAGGCGTGGGGTAACTAAGCTGTGCGCGACCGAAGAATCGGCTTCTTAAAAGCGGCGAAGGAATCGCCGCACTCCCAATCGTCAGCCCTTCGCCGCTTCCAGAACTTCCTCTGCGTGGCCTTCTGGCTTCACTTTTCTCCAAATCTTTGCGATCTTGCCGTTCTCATCAAGGAGAAAGGTGGTTCGCTCTACGCCCATGTATTTCTTGCCGTACATGCCCTTCTCAACCCAGATTCCCGCCGCCTCTGAGAGCTTTTTGTCGACGTCCGCGAGTAAGGGGAAGTTGAGTTCGAACTTCTTGATGAACTTACCATGCGACTTCGAGTCGTCCGGGCTGACGCCGAAAACCTTGATGCCTTTAAAATGTGGAAGGTTGTCGCGGAAGTTACAGGCTTCGACCGTGCAACCGGGCGTGTCGTCTTTCGGATAGAAGTAGAGAACGCTCTTTTCGCCTTTTAGGTCTTCGAGCGTGTAGGTCTTGGAAGCTTGGTCCTGGAGGGAGAAACTGGGAAACTGGTCGCCTTCTTTCAGCATGGTTTGATTCTATACCTCTACGTCCTTGATTGGACATCCAGAAACATCGCGTGCATCAAATCGATTCGCAACACGACCCCGGAAAGCCTTCCCATCTCCGTCACCGGCAGGATACTCAGACCGCTCATGAGCATCTTGTGAAAGGCGTCGCCGATCTCGGTGTCCGCCGTCGCTGTGGTCGGTGACTTCGTCGCGTACACGTGGGCTGGTTGGTCGGCCATTTGGACGAGGCTTTCTTGGTGGCTCACCGCTCGGCACAGGTCTCCCTCGGTCAGAACGGCCCAGGGGCGGTGCTCCAAATCCACGATGACCAAGGCGGGAAACTGATAGACGTCCATCTTGTCCACCGCGTCGCGGACCGTGCTCTCTTCGGTCAGGATCGGGATGTGGGCATGGATAACCTCGCGCAACGTCATTGAACTAAGTGTACTGCCCAGCCGAGTGCCATAATCCACCGAGATGCTTACTGACGTGGCGATCATCGGAGGAACCGGGGTCGGCGACGCGCTTGCCAAGCTTGCTGGTGAGGCGATTCACATTCCTACCCCGGACGGACAGCTTGCCGGGCGATTGATGAACCACGGTTCTGGTCCGATTCTGTTGGTCAGCCGGCATTCGGTTGGCCATAAGCTGCCGCCTCATCGGGTCAACTATAGAGCGATCGCGCGCGGCCTTAAGGAGGCGGGCGTTCGTTACTGCTTCTCGTCCGCAGCGGTTGGAAGCCTAAGAGCGGATTGGCCTGTTGGAACCTTCGTCGCGGTCTCCGATTTCGTGGATTTAACCTGTAGGCAATCGACGATGTTCGACAGCGCCGTCGTTCATACGGACTTCTCCGCCCCTTTCTCACCCCGCGGACGCGAAGCTCTGGTCAAAGCTGGCGCAGATCAAGGCCTTGTGGTCCAACCCACGGGGGTATACGTTTGCGAAAATGGCCCTCGCTACGAAACGCCGCACGAGGTCGACCTGATCGCCCATGTGGGCGACGTGGTCGGGATGACCGCAGCAACTGAAGCGATTCTCATGCGGGAGGCGGGAATCGAATACGCGTGCTTGGCTCTCGTGACGAATTTGGCGGCCGGCCTGAGCGTTGGCGCCCTGAGCCACCAGGAGGTAACCCAGGAGATGGAAGAGAACTCCACGCCGGTTCTGAAGCTGCTGCTGGGTGCAACGGATTTGGTCCGAGCTTTATGACGCGACGAAACTTCGCTTTGTATTTGGCTCTCACACCCGGCGTAGGGGGCAAATCTCTCACCCGGGTCCTTAACCGAGTCGACATGCTTGGCATCTCAATCGAGGAGTTCTTCGCGCTCTCTCCCGAAGCGCTCAGGGAAGAGTTCGGATTGCGTCAAGCCGTCGCGTGCAAAGTTCTGGAGCAAAGAACCTCGGGCGACGCCAGGGTCGAGGCAATGCAGGACCGGCTTGCCAAGCTCGGCGTGAACCTCATTTCGGCGGCTGACGCGCATTATCCGGCAATGATCGAGGAAATGGACGAAGACCCGCCCTGTCTTCTATTCCTCCACGGAAACCAGAAACTTCTCGAGGCCAGAACGTTTAGCGTCCTCAGTTCGCGAAATACCTCACCCGCAGGAATGGATCAAATCGACAAGCTCACTGAAAAGGGCGTCCTCGACGGCGAGGTTGCGGTTGCTAGCGACAACCGGCCCGAATACCAGCGGTCTGCTCTCGTGCCTCTACGTTGGGGCGCGCCGCGGATTCTTTGCCTGGACCGCGGACTGTTCGAAGTGCTTGGCCAGGATCTTCGCACAGAACCGTTCCGGGCGGCGAGGCTTTGGCGATATCAGTTCGACCCTGCCACAGACCTTGCGATCTCGCCTTTCCACCCTGAGGCGAAGTACAAGGGCGTCAACAACCAAGTTCGAGATCGCCTTGTGGCTTGCCTTAGCCGTAGACTTGATTTTGTTGAGATCGCCCCGGAGGGACAAATGGAGAAGCTGGCACTCATGGCGCTGAAGTGCGGGCGTCCGGTCGCCGTCAGCGACCGATCGGTAGGGTACCGCCGGTTGAAAGAGCAAGGCGCTACGGTCATTCCGGCGTAATTGGCGTCATAATCAAATGGCGTTAGGAGTGGTGTCCGAGTGGTCGAAGGAGCGCGACTGGAAATCGCGTACCCGGTGTTGAGCCGGGTCGTGGGTTCGAATCCCACCCGCTCCGCCAGTCTTGTGGATTTAGCGGGTTTGGGCTTCGGCCTTGTCGGACTGGTCGGACGAGTCAGACAAGTCCGACTCGCAAACTTTCCACTTACCCACTTTCAACTCATTCGTCCCATGCTAGCTCCCACCGCAGAGGAAATGGCCCGCCAAGCGTTGGTTCTCCAAGCGGTAATCCAGCACATCAAAGAAAACCAAATCATCCGGATGAATGCGCCCGAGTTTTCCGGCTCGGTGGGGATTTACACGTATTTCTTTGAAGGCGAGGACGACCTCCTCCACATCGGGGTTCTCAAAAAAGAGAAGGGCCTCCTCTCGGTAGAGGAAGCCCAGTGCGTGCTCTCTTTTCTAGCGCCGGGGCTATCGGCCGGCGTCGTATGGGTCAAACCTGGAACCGTCTCGCATCATTTTTATTTCGCTCACGACGAACTGCTTTGAACGAAACTTTATATGACGTAAGCGCAGACCGCTTCTGGAACTCGAACCGCAATCTTGACTGCATCCTCGTGAAAAACGACGACACAGCCGTAGTCGGATTGGAGCGACTCTGCGATTAAGTTCAATGCGTCTCTGGATGGCAGTGACAGCGCGAAGTGCTTCTCCTTGCCAAACTCCCGAACCATATTCCCTGCTATTCTGGTGGCTACTTCTCGTGTCATGTTAAGTTCTACAGGCATGACGGGCCGATCTATCCGGAGTGTTGGCAGTTTGGGCCTTAAGGCCCGGCGGCATAGTCGGAACGCCCCATATGCCACGTACCACTCGATGGCATGCGAACATATAAACGGCGGCCGGCTGATATGAAGCCGAATCTGATATTCCACGTGCCGCGGAAAGTGTCCACGCCATCCCACACGCCCCTATAGTGGATTCGATAGCGCGACCCAGTATCGGGATCAAACGTGCCGTCGGGCATAACCGCCCCACAGGGCATATCTTTGGAAAATATAATCTGCCCGCCGCTAGCAAGCCTTCCCTCAATATGGCCCCGGTAAGGGTGCCCGCCCTGCGCCACTTCGTCGTGGACGAAGCCGTCGAACTCCAACCCTTCCTGATGATCCACGACGAGTGTAAAAGTACAACTCCCGCGCCCTTCCGCAAAACGGGCAGGGCGAAGATAGGTGTAGGCGCCCTTCCACCGGCCGATAACTTCCATCACTACATCTCCCGTCGATATTCCAATGCGCTCAGCAGCGTGGCCGAATCGGCGTAATCCAGTTCCCCGCCTACGGGCATGCCGTGCGCGAGCCGCGTGACTCGTACTCCAAGGGGTTTGATGAGCTTTGCCAGATACAATGCGGTCGCGTCCCCTTCGATCGTGGGGTTGGTTGCGAGAATGATCTCTTCCACTGGGCCGGAAAGACGGTCCAACAGTTCTTTCACCCGAAGATGCTCCGGGCGAATGCCATCCATCGGGCTGATTAGCCCGTGAAGCACATGGTAAAGCCCATGAAACTCGTTGATTCGCTCAATCGCTGTGATGTCCCGGGGCTCGGCCACGACGCAAATCTTTGTCAGGTCGCGCTTAGAGCTTATGCAGATGTCGCAGAGTTCGCCTTCGCTGATGTTCTGGCAAATGGAGCAGAAGCGCAGCTTAAGCTTGGCGTTCGTGATAGCCTCGCTCAACCGATTGGATACGTCTTCGGGCGCCCGCAACAGATAGTAGGCCAGGCGTTGAGCCGATTTAGGCCCAACGCCTGGCAGCTTCTCAAGTTCGGCGATTAGTTCGGCCAGGGGCCGAGCGTAAAGCATTTACAGGCCGGGAACGTTCGGCATGATTTCCTGGACCTTTTCATTCCGAAGTGCCGTGGCTTGGTTGAAACCGTCCCGGATCGCACTCACAATGAGATCTTCCAGCGATTCAATATCCTCGGGGTCCACCACGACGGGATCCAGCTTGAGCCGCATCAACTCGCCTACGCCGTTGAACGTCGCTTTGACGACGCCCTTGTCCACTTCGATCTTCTGAGCGGCTAGCTCCTGTTCGAGGGTTTGAGCGCGAGCCATCGCCTCTTGCGCCTGGGCGAGAACGCCCTGAAAACCCTTTCCGCCAAATCCCTTAGGTAACTTCATCTTTTGTGCTACTTCCTACGCTTCCAAATACTTCCTGAGCCATCTGGTACAGTTTCTGACCCTCAGCAGGCAATTCTACCGCGCCGGGCTCACTTTTCCTTGTTCCATCTTTTGACAGGTTGAACTCAATCTGTTTTATGTTGTCGGCAATCTTTTGAACTTCCTTGGTTATATAAACAAGCCTGGGCGTTTTTCGATCCATAAGCCAGTCTAATGTCAACTTTTGCGTAACTGCCACGTGGAGGATATCCCCATCCAAGGCGGTCACCTTCGAATCCACGAGTTTCGCGTAGATTGGCGTGTTTCGCTGAAGTCCACAAATAGTGCGATACCAGATGTCCCGTCCGCGATCAAGCTCCGCGTCTCCTGAAGGCGCCGGCGGCAAAGGGTGATCTCCGGTTTCGGGCGCGGGACCTCCATTGGTCGACGGCGATTTGGGGCTCGGCGCTTCCTCTACGGGGTCTTGAACCGCGCGCTTGGCCACCGCTACCGGCTCTTGAACCGCTGCGGTTTGGGGTTTTGCCTTGGGCGCCGCCATAGGAGTTTCCAATGCCGGCGCCTTCGGCAACGAAAGGCGGATCAATTCTGACTCCAACCAAAGCCTAGGAAGGCTAATGTCGCGAATTACTTTGTGCGCTTCGGCCAGGTCGCTCCGGAGCTCCAAAAGCCTGTCTGTACCCAACCGAACCGCGAGAGCGTGACTGGCAGCGAGATGCGCCGCGTCTCCGCTATGTTCGACTCGGTAAACGATACGCGTCAAATCGGCGAGGCGATAAAGCATCGACTCGAGGATCATACGTGGGTCTCGGCCGATGCGCGACAGTTCGGCGAGCAGTTCGGTGAGGCCGCCAATGTCTCCTGAAACCATTAGCTCGAAGATCTGATCGGTAACCTCTTCGGCCACGAGCCCCAACTGATCGTACACACCCTGAAGCGTAATCTTTCCGTCGGCGGAAATCATGGCTTGTTCGAGCAAAGTGAGGGCGTCGCGAAATCCGCCATCCGCCATGCGGGCGATCGCGTACAGCGCCGTATTTTCCGCTTCCACTCCCTCAGCCTTGGCGACGTATTCAAGTCTAAGGATCAAATCTTGCATAGAAGCGCGGTGAAACTCAAACTTCTGGCAACGCGACCGGATCGTTGGGGGGACCTTGTTGTACTCCGTTGTCGCCAGGATGAATACGATATGAGCGGGTGGCTCCTCGATCGTCTTCAGAAGGGCGTCAAACGCTTTTGCCGAGAGGTCGTGCACCTCGTCGATCACGAAAACCTTGTATCGGCATCGCGCGGGCATGTATTCGGTTGCCTGGATGATTTTCTCCCGAACTTCGTCGATGCCCGTCTGACTGGCCGCGTCCATCTCGACGACGTCGATACAGCTTCCTTCTGTGATCGACAGACAGATTTCGCACTCGTTACAGGGTTCCGAGATTGGTCCCTTCTCGCAACACAGGCACTTCGCTAGCAAACGGGCTGAGGAAGTCTTCCCAGTTCCACGGGGGCCTGTGAACAGGTACGAGTGGGAAATGCGCCCAGACGCGATGCCATTTTGAAGGGTGCGCACCACGTGCTCTTGGCCGATCAAGTCGCCAAAAGTCTGGCTGCGATATTTGCGGTAGAGAGAGACGTACGCCACGGCAGATTCAGAAAAAGGAACTCCAGGGTCAGCCGGGAATGGTGCGTCGCACAGCCGAGCGACTTACCGTTGCTACCTTCCGGTCCTGGCGGGGTTTGCCGGCGGTCTGCCGCGCAGTTCCCGGCGGACTGCTATCATTCTAGCACTCCGCCGGGGCCTGGAGTATTGTTCTGTCTACTTGGTGGCGGGTGTGCCGTTGGCGCTTTGCGAACGGAGCGAACCACCGAGGGTAATGACGGTCTCGTCTTTTCCGGCGATCCGTCGATCGTCGAAGTTACCGGTCTGCACGATGGGCACCTGGGTCTGCCATTGGCCGCGCCGCAAAATCTGATCTCGGGTGAGATAAAGCTTCGCGTATACGCACCTCTGGCCAGGTCGAATCTTCGTGTCGAGGAAATTCTTGTCTGTCATCCCCTCGCCGTTGAATCCGAACTTGTCCTGGATGTGAGACGGAGCGCTTCTAGGGTTGTAGTAGAACTCGACTACGAACCTCTTCTGCTTAGGGCTGAAGGGATACATCGTTGGGTCCTTGCTCATGTCGACTCGCTTATCGAACTCGCGGTTCTTCACATAGCCCTGGTCCTGCATATAGGTTACGTCCTTCTGAGGCTCCAAGTTGACTGTGCTAGAGTAGTCCCACTTCATTTCGCCGGGCTCGTCGATGCGCTGCTTATGATCCTCATCCCAGATTTCTTCGTCCCGTACGATTAGGCGGATCCGAGTTCCAACCGGGAGCACGTTCCAGGTTCCCTGGAAGCGCAAGACCCTCGGCCCCTCGACCGTCACCTTGCCGCTGAATCCAGTATCGAACGGGGGCTTCGTGTCGTAATCGCCCTTGTTGTAGTCGTTTCGATTCGGCTGCTCTGCGAACCAGCCTCGCTGGGTCATTCGTATCAAGGTGTTGTCGATATTCTCATTGAGCGTGTCGACCTGGTCCCTGCCGCCGATCATCTGCGCCTCGTTGCCACCGGGAGCAAGCGCAGCCTTGGTGAAATCAAGGTTCTTGTAAAAGGTCTCGATCTCCTTGTCCGGCTCGTTGTCGCGCTCTTGAGCGTGTCCCAACAAGTTACGTCTCGCGGGAATGATGTCGCTCCTCTCGTTTGCCTGCGAAAACCAATCTACGGCACGGTCGTAGTCGTCGTCGATCTTGTGGAACCAGATCCAACCGTTCTCGAAGAATAGTTCGTAGGTTTCGGGATTCGCGTCGGTCCCCTCCTTGCCAAGTGCAAGGGCCGGAGCGATGTATCGGCGGTCGGAGCGCTGCTCATCGTCCGTGAAGTTGTAGGCAATGTGCCACATTCCGGTCGCAAACACGTCGATATCGTTTGGATCGAGGATAGTGCATAGCCGGATAATCGGAAGAACCGCGTCGAAGTTGCCGGCGTCGAAAAAGCTGTCTGCCTTAACCCACAAGATCCCGGAAAGAAATTCGCGGAACCCAAAAAGCTCCAGCATCACCTGGTCTGGCGAGACGTTGTTCGTAATCACGCTCTGACCGTTCTTTGTGTATTTGGCGTAGTTCTTCAGCCATTGATCCGTGATGAACAGACCATGGATCATGAACTGCGCTACGAACAGGACGGCAGCCCAAGTGATCAGCGTTTTTCTTGTTCGGGGTTTCATGGTTAGACTTCCCTTTTGTCGAAAATAAGCATTCCCACGATTAGAAACCCAGAGATGTAAAGCAAGCCATAGCCGACGACGGTGACGGTGTAAAACGTCGTGTTCTCAATCTGTTGGCTTGGATTGATGATAGGGTTCTTTACGTCAAAGTTGGCGAAGTTCGGAAGCAAACCGATGACGAACTTTGCAACCGCCTGCATGGTTGGGTTCGATCCAGAGTTCTGCGCGATGCTTCCGTACAGCGGGTTGAGAACCGTGCCGATTCCCCAAATTCCAACCGAAAGGAAGAAGTTGACGAGTGGCGTCGTGAACGTTGAGAAGAACAACGCAACGGCCGCAAGCAAGCACATTTCGAGGAAGTAGAATGCTGGCTGCTTCAACAGATCGGCAATCTTCGACCAGTCAGGATGCTGAAATAAGGCGAAAAGAGCGACCATCACGATCGTCATCAGCAGGATCATCATCAAGAGGGCGAAAACGGCCCCGAAATACTTCCCTAGCAAGAACTGCCAGCGTTGCACCGGCTTGCTCAAGATGGTGTAGATCGTTCTCCGCTCGATCTCGTTCGGGATCATGTAAATCGTCAGGATGATCGCGATCAAGGCGCTCGTAAAGCGCAACACGAAGTACATCGTGCTGATCATCGTCGAAGTTTCCGACCTTGCCGAGAGCACTCCGAGAGACGGAATGATGCTCAACAACAGGACTCCAATCATCAAGATGATGAGCAAGACCTTCCGGCGCACAGCCTCACTGACGGTCGTGCGTGCGATGGCGACTATGGCGTTCAATTGGACGCTCCCACTTGCGCTTGGTCAAGTTGCTTGCTTTGGTGAATATTAACTTCCCGAACCGTTTCGACAAAGAGATCTTCCAGTCGTTTGCGGCGCGGAATCACGCTGACGATGGTTGCCTTGGAAGAGCGGATCGAATCGATGAGCGCGTTCGTATCGACTTGCTCCGGCAGGTCCGCGATCAAACGTCCTTCGTGGAAGGACACGGTGGTATCGGGGTGCTTGATGCTGTCCGCAAACTCCCGCTTCACATTCTCTGCGATGATCTCAACGCGACTGCCTTTCAACAGGTCCTCGAGTTTGCCTTGCTTGGCAATAATTCCCCGGTTGATGATCGCTACCCGGTCGCAGATTCGCTCGACTTCGCTAAGCTCGTGGCTGGAGATGAACACCGTTCGGCCCTCGTCGCGGAACTGAAGGATGAGGTCGCGAATTTCGGTATGGGCGATCGGGTCGAGGCCGCCAGTGGGCTCGTCGAGGAACAACAACTTGGGGTCGTTGAGCAGGCTCTGTGCGAGGCCAATTCGCTGCTGCATACCCTTGGAATACTGGGCGATCGTCTTGCTCGCGTCGCCCGCCAGACTTACCTTCTCGAGAAGGCGCTGATAGAAGGCGTCGTCGTGAATTCCGAACAAGCTCCCGTAGAATCTGAGGAGCTCCATGCCCGTCATATGCTCGTAATAATAAGGTCGCTCCGGAAGGTAGCTGATGATCTTGTGGATGTCCATATCCCCGATCTCTTTGCCAAGGACGTAGCCTTCCCCAGCGCTCGGGTAGATGATGCCTAGCAACATCTTGATAGTGGTGGTTTTCCCTGCGCCGTTGGGGCCTAGAAATCCGAAGATTTCGCCTTCTTCGACGACGAGGTCAAGCTCGTTTACGACCTTTACGATGCCCATTTGTCGTGAACGATAGCTCTTTGTCAGTTTTCGAGTTTCTATGGCGGCGGCCAAGGGCTGCCCACCTCCTTCCAGGTAATTTTGCGGAGTATACCGTTGGCCCTTTTTGGACCTGGGCGACTCTGCGTCCCCTTAAGCAACAAGAACCTTGCCAAAAAAGTTCTCTGCGAAATTAAGTTCTTCGTCCCGAACCGGCATTTATTATTATTTTCGATTTCTCAAATGGGATAGCGTTTTTCGTGACTTTCTTATATAATGTGATTTACCAAGACATAAAGCTCTCATTCATACGGTAGCCGATCTTGGCAGACCCCAGCGGGAACGTGCTTTGCTCTCCTTTCAGCGTTCCCGCATTTTTTTGCCCAAAGGGGCGCACCTACATCGAGTATTTGACGCCAACTCCGGGAGGCAGCTCTTTTTGAAACTCCTGGAGGTTGGCGCGAAGCACGGGCGCCTCATCAGGATTGCCGGCAAGAATGACCACCCATTTTCCGATTTGGGCGCCGCTCGGCAGTTCCCATCGGGCAATCGGTATGAGGGCGTAGGGCACATTGTCAGGCGGCAGTATCTTGGGGAGGCCCTCCACGTAAACGATCGCCACGTCGATATGATTCTTCGCAATCAAGCTCTTGAGAAACTTCGCATCCCACTGGTAGTCCACCCTTGCCTTTGCTACAGCCGGTGTGGCGAGTCCGTAGATGTCCGTGATATGAAGATCGGCCAGGTAGCTTGGAGCGCCGATGTCATTGAGCAGCACGTTCCGCCCCGCATAGAAGCGGCTTAAGAATCGGCCCATTTGGACCTGCTGCCAGCCGATATCCATCATCATTCGGCTGTTCGTTGCAAACACGAATGCCGATCGAACGGCCAGGCAGGCGACCGAGAACGTGGCGAAGATTACAACCGCTCCGGAGACGACCCTATCAGGCCCTGACGTCCTCGCCTTACCATTCTCGGCTGAACTCTTATGAAAGATTGGCCAATCCTTGAGAGCTTGCAGGCAAACCGGCGCCATCGCTAGCAAACTGAAAACAACTAAATATCCCTCATAACGGCTATGCCAGCCAAAGTCTCCGTTTGCCGCATGCAGGACGAACCCGAAGAGTGCAGCGCCAACAAGCATGATAGAAGCGCCTCTTCCACGAGGACTCAGAAGTAGCCCCAGGAAGATCGCAACCAAACCGTAAAAGAAGAAAGTGACTTCCTTGACAACGTTTAGGTCGAACCAGAATTTCAACAGGAGCCATTCAAGCACCGAGTGTTGCGGGCCATAAGCGACTTCTTGATGCGAGATAACGACGACACCAGGAACCTGAATATGCGACCGCTTCACCATCATCGACGTCGGCTCAATTCCAAAGCCCTGCGAATGCGCAATCAGCGCAAATACGGCAAGTGCCAGCAGCGGCCCGATGGCCATAGCGACAGAAGTCCAACCGTCCCTCTTCACCAGCGCATAGAGAAATGGAATCGGTATCAACACCGCGTCTTCCACCCGAATCATCACCATCGCTGCGCACAGCGCTCCAAGGATAATTCGTTCCTTCGGGGCAAGGCGGTATCCAGGCGCCGCTATTTTCCTCGCTAACGCAAAGTAAACGGCGATCAGGAGTACCTGGAGCGTATGCTCCATTCCCATCGAAATGAAATACGGGAGCGGTACCGCAAAAAGCACGGCGGTGACAAGAATGATGCGCCATAGCAACGCCGGCGCGTAGGGCCTCAAAATCCGGTCGACGACATACGCAAAACCGAGCGCGGCGAGAACGTTGAGAAAGAGCGGAACCCAATCGTGATTGCCAAACACCTTGAAGAAGAAACTTAGCAGCAACACCCATCCCGGCGACGAGGACGAGGACACCGCCTCGTAGGGACTCACACCCCAAACCCCGTGAAACGCGAAGTTCTTCGCGATCGCCATGTGAATGTAGGCATCGTCCAGCGCGTAGCCGATGGTGCCATCCCCCATCGCCAGCGCTTTATACCAAGTGTAGAACCCAACCGCCGCAACGATGAGAAACGAGTAGACCCACGCGGGTGTCAGTTTCAGAAAGTTGGTTCCGACCCTGGGCTCTGGGGCTCTGCCTTCTCCTGGTGAAATATCTTGTGCCATAAGCTAGGCTGAACGAGCCTCGAGGACTTGGCTTCCTATGAGGCTACCAGACGGCTAAACAAATCCTTTGCCTACCAAGAGCCATGATCACTGTTGTTGAAAGTATTTGACGGTAACCCCCGGCGGAAGGCTGCTCTGAAACTGTTTGAGCTGAGAGCTTAACAGGGCCGCTTTCTCCGGGTTGCCTGCCAGGATCATCACCTGGTCGCCAAAGATGCTTCCTTTGGGCAAATCCCAAGTGGCGACTGGTATGAGCGGGTAGGACAGTTGATTTGATTTGGGAAGGGTGGCTATGTAGATCATCGCAACGTCGATTTGCCTCTGCAGGATCATGTTGGCGAGGTAAGGCGCATCATAAGTGCCTTCGACTTTGGCTTTGGCTATTTCCGGCGTTCCTAGCCCGAATACGTCGAGCAGGTGGAAGTCGGAATAGTAACTGGCGGCCCCGATGTCGTTCAGCAGCACATTTCCACCGGGATAGTAGCGATTCAGAAAATTGCCAAATTGAACCTGTTGCCAACCAACGTCCCTCATCATCTCGCCATCGGTCGCGAGCGCATAGCTTGACCGGACGGTCAGGCAGCCAACCGCTAGCGCCGTGATCGCGAATGGGACGTACGCTTTTAGCCATCGGAGATCAGGCTCGGCCATGCGTATGCGGCCGCTTTCGTAGCTCGCAGTAGGCGCCTTTAACAGCTTGACCGATTCCGCGCAGACCTGGACCAGAGTTAGGACGCTAAAAACGACGAGGTAGCCCTCGTAGCGGCTATACCAACCGAACTGGCCGTTAGCCGCATGGAATGCGAACCCGGACACCGCAGTCGCAACAAGCAAGATTGAGGATCCTCTTCCACTAGGTCTCAACGACAAGGCCACGAGAACCAGAACCATCGCCAGAATGAAGAGGCTAACCTCGCGGTAAAGGACGACGTTCTCCCAAAACCTGAGCAAGAACCACTCCAGCGTCGTCATGTGTTCCACCGGTATCTTGTGGCCCATAAACACGAATCCGTTCGGCGGGATCGATAGGTGGACGCGCTTCACCATCATGGATGTGGGTTCAATTCCAAATCCTTGGGAGTGCGCGATCAGCGCAAAAACGCCGAAGGCAAGCAGTGGGCCAACGGCAAGCGATGCGGCCGTCCAACCGTCCTTCTTAATAAGAGCGTAAACGAACGGAACTGGAATCAGAACCGCATCTTCGACTCGGATCGAGACCATCAACGCGCACAGGGCCAGTAGTAGCCAACGATCCCGGTTTGAGAATCGATATTGCGGAGCGGCAATCTTGGTCGCAAACGAAAAATAGATCGCTATGAGCAAAATTTGCAACGTGTGTTCCATGCCAAGCGAGATGAAATAGGAAGTCGGAACGGCGAACAACACGGCGACTAGAATGGCCGTCCGAATCAACAGCGGTTTGACGTACCACCTTAGAATCCGATCGATCACATAAGCGAGGCCTACTCCCGCCAAAACGTTTAGCGCCAGCGGTATCCCGGAATTGATTCCCAGGACCTTGAACAGTAGGCTCACTATCAATATCCATCCGGGCGATGACGATGCAGAAACAGCCTCAAACGGGCTTACGCCCCAGACGCCGTGAACCGCGAAGTTCTTCGCGATCGCCATGTGAATATAGGCGTCGTCAAGTGCGTAGCCTATAACGCCGTTGCCCAAGGAGAGGGCTCTGGACCAGGTATAGATGCCGAACGCCCCGACGATGAGACACGAGTAGACCCACGCGGGTACAAGAGTTAAGGGGCTGGAGGAGACTCTAGGCTCTGGGCTATCTTCGCCGGAAACGATCTCTTGGGCCATATCGATAGGCAGAATAATAACAGATACGCGGATGCGAACCGCATCGACTCCTCATAAATGAACCCTTCGAGAAGCCGCCGCACACCTGAACCAAGCCATGCTTTGTGTCTTGTGGCACTTCTGATGGCGGGATGCGCATCGACGAAGCCCCTAGCGTCGGGCGCCACGAAACTCGCCCCACAATCGGATCCTTGGCTTCTTGTGTGCGCGGATCCCAAGTCAATCGAGCCTGCTTACCTATCGAATCGATCAATGGGAATTCGCATCGGCCGGAACGGGATTTCATTAGGCCCCATGCTCATCGGAAATCGATACGACGCAAACGAAAACCTTCGACCCGTCCTCTGCCCTCTTGAAAAACACTGGTCCTTCCTGGACCCCGATCAAGCTGGCAGCGACTACAAGCAGGTGCTGAACATGCGCACCGGGATGCTAACTACTTCTTGGCGGCAAGGGGATTTCAAGATAGAGTCGGAAACTGTCCTCGATCCAACAAGAGAGATCGTCGCTCAGGAATGGACCTTTACTTGGGAGAACGGCGCTAACTTCAGTCTCCCTTACCCAGACACAAATCCCCCCGCTTCCACGGAGGTCAAGGGCTTTGTTCGCGATGGCGGGCGTCTCATCCCACAGGCGACCAACAACACCGGCCGCATTGAAGAGGTCTGGCGCATCGACCGAGGGGCATATCCTTCCTTTTCCCAAGTCGAAAAAGACGCCCTTAGTGAATGGACAACGCGGTGGCAAACAGACATCGTTATTGACGGCCCGGCGCCAGATCAACTGGCGATCCATAGCTGGCTGTTCTATCTTCGTAGCACGGTCGGTGGGACGGGAGCTTCGCTTGCCCCCTTTGGGCTCAGCAACCGCCGCTTCCACGGACACATCTTCTGGGATTCGGACATTTGGACGTTTCCCGCCTTGGTTCTGATTGACCCTGAAGCGGCAAAGGCGATCAGCAACTATCGTCTCGCCCATGTGTCTGAAGCGACGGCGAACGCCGGAGGCCAAGGCATGCGGTTTCCTTGGGAATCCGCCGTAACCGGAAAAGACGTCGCACCGAGCACGTTCGCTAACGAACTGCACGTGACCGGCGATGTCGCGTTCATGTTGGATCAAGCGGCTGCGCTCGGGTTGGCGCCGTCCGACAAAGTACAGGAGGTGATCAATGGGGCCAACCGATTCTTCTTGTCGAAGTCCATTACCGAAGGCGGTGAGCGAACCATCCCAAACGTTAGAAGCCCCGACGAATACCGCAAGAGTGTAACAGACCTCTATACAAACTGCCTGGCTCAATGGCTTGCGGGCCACGCTAGCCCTCCCGCCCCAGTCTCCTACCATTTGCCTCATGACTCGATTGGACTCGTTTCTTACGAGGGAGATCCCGTCCAGACTTACCAGCAGGCGTCCGCGATTTTGGCGATTTATCCCCTTCAAGACCCGCGCGCGCTAGCTCAGGCAAAAACCATGATGAAGCGCTTCCCGCCGAGGGTCACAAAGTTCGGGCCTGCGATGTCGCAATCGCTTGAGGCTTTGATCTTGGCTAAGCTTGGCCACAAAGAGACCGCTTACGCGGCCTGGAGGAGCAGCTGGATCGACTTCAGCAGCCCCGGTCTTCTCTTGTTCGGCGAAAAAAAAGATGGCAAGGAAACTTACTTTGACACCGGCGCCGCAGGTTGTTTGCAAGCGGTGCTGTACGGATTCCTGGGATTTGGGATAGACTGGCATCATAACCGGCAAGCGGTTTGGGCGACTAGGTTGAAAGGCGGCCATTGGCTCAATCTTCAGCCGAACCTGCCGGAACGATGGAAATCGGTGACGCTCCGAAATTTCACCGTTCTTGGCAAGCGTTATACGCTAACCGTTTCGCACAACCGAACAACCGTGACCGAAGGAGAACCCTAGTTTTATGCCAAACGTTGTCTTGACGATCGACTGCGAAGGAGCCCATCACGACCGCTGCTACACCAGCGATTACATCCGCGTGCTCGAGCAGGAGTTCGTTCCCGCCACCTGGCTTATTCATGTTTCCCGCAAAGACCCAAACGCCAACACAGACCTCTACTACCACGAATACGTTCACAAGATTCCTAACTGGCACGAGCTCGGAATGAAGGTGAACTTCGAGAACGAGCGAGGCTACGTGGAGGACGAGAAAGAGCGATGCGACATTATGTGGATCGCAAAGGACACCTTGAAGTCGCACCGAATCAAGGCGACGTCTTTCCGCGCGGGCGGCTTTGCTCTCCTGCCGTCGGATGTGAAATATCTCGAGGATATGGGCATTCTCGTCGACAGCTCCGTCGTTCCGGATGCCGACTACAAGATGTTTGTCGATTGGCACGGCGCCCCTCACGACCCGTACCACTCTTCCGACGTGGATCTCACCAGCGTGGGCTCGAACCGGATTCTGCACGTGCCCGTCTCCACCCATGCCGGCCAGCATGCCTATTTACACACTGGATTTCATGCCTTGAAGCCGCTGTTTGAAGCCAATCTCGATCGCGAGGTGGTTTGCGTCGGTTTACGGGATTACCATGATTCGGTTGACGATCTTGTGCACACCATTCGATACTTCAGGTCCAAAGGGGCTCATTTCACCACCCTTACTCAGGCCGCGAGCGAGCATTACGAGCACCACGAAGCATTAACCGCCTCCGGTCATCTGAAGGCTTAGCGCGAACATACCGTGTTATGGAGATCGTTCAAACGATCTCCATCCGGCAAATGGAAGCAGTCTTAGGCCGCATCCGAGTCGCTCATCTGTTTGTCGAGTTCTAGTCTGAGCAATTCAAACTCTGACTTCAAGTCCTCTATCATCCGGTCAACGTCCTCTTCGCCGTATAGATGGCCTCGATCCTCGATCTGCTCGCAGACAAGAGCCAGGCGATCGGCTCCTATCGTTCTGCACATCCCTTTCAGCGTGTGAGCCGAATAAGTGACCTTTACGCGGTCGCCTGTGGCAGCCGATCGAACCACTTGGTCGATCATGGGCGGGGCCGTTTTCCAAAACTCGTCCAGCAGCTCGCTAATGAAGGATGGATCGAAGTTCAGGGACTCGGTGAGATGAGCTACGTTGAAAGAAAGTAGCCCGTTTGTTTCGTGCGACCCAATCACCCCGTGTCCACACTTAACGGCTTCGTCCCCGTCCCCGGCCCACTTTGCAAGCATCTGTTCAAGTTCGTCCGGCTTCACCGGCTTGGCCAAATAGTCGTCCATACCCGCTTCCAGACAGCGTTCACGGTCTCCCGACATGGCGTTTGCGGTCATCGCAACGATTGTGCTTCGAGGTTGTCCCTCGTCTTCGCGCTTGCGAATCTCTGTCGCCGTGTCGTAGCCGTCCATGCCCGGCATTTGGACGTCCATGAGCACGAGCGAATACCGGTTTTTCTCCAAGCGCTCCAGCGCCGTCTCCCCGTCGCCCGCGACGTCGACGTCGCATTTGAACTTGCGCAGAAGCTGAGTAGCGACCTTTTGGTTTATCGCGTTATCCTCGACCAGTAGGACCTTTCGTCGGTGACCCAACTCTGCAGGCTCCTCCGCAAGGGGTTCTTCCCTTTCGGGCGTTGGCGATTTCAGCCCAAGCGCAACAGCCATTGTTTCGTAAAGAACCGCTGACCGCACGGGCTTGGCAAGGACTGACGCAAAGCTCTGACTCCGTGCCTCCGCAACGCCCGAACGGGTGGTCAAGAGTATGGCCGTGGAGTCCTCATATCCCGCGATGTGCCTGAAGTCACGCATGAAGTCTTCGACTGCACAGTCTTTGATGCTTTGATCCACGATGATCAGTTGGAAAAGGGCGCCGTGGGGCTGCTGCCTAATGACCGACATCACCTCTTTCATGCCGTTAGCTGAAATCACCGTGCAGTCCCAGCTTTCGATTTCCTCCTTCATCGTGCGAATGAGGGATCCGTTGCCTGACACTAACAGCACATGCGCTTTTAATGGTTCCACGGGGACCTTGTGAGCGTATTGGGTGAGTAGAGCAAGAGGCAGTTCGACCTTGAAAACGCTTCCCTCGCCTGGTTCGCTGTCGACCCAAACGTGCCCACCCATAATCTGGGAAAGTTGCCGGCAAATAGCAAGGCCGAGTCCGGTTCCGCCGTATTTCCTCGTCGTACTCCCATCGACCTGAGTGAAGCTCTCAAAAATGGCTTCCTGCCGCTCCTTTGGCACTCCAATTCCGGTGTCTCGGATCGATATCACGACGATGGCGCTCACTGGCGTTCTCGCCTTGAGCCGCGCTTCGACGACGACTTCGCCGTGCTCGGTGAACTTGATCGCGTTGGTCACAAGGTTGGACACCACTTGGCGAATGCGGCCTGGGTCGCCCTGGAGAACGTGAGGAATCGCCGGGTCGACGTGACAAATCAGTTCGAGCCCCTTCTCCTGGGCACGTTGAGCAAACAAGTCTCCAACCTCGCCAATGGTGGTTCTCAGATCCATCTCAACCTGGTCAATCTCCATTTTTCCCGCCTCAGCCTTCGAGAAGTCCAGGATGTCGTTGATGATTTCCAGGAGAGAGTCGGCGCTTCTTTTAATCGTCAGCGTAAAGTCGAGCTGCTCTGGAGTCATATTCGTTTCGAGCATGAGACCGGTCATCCCCATGACTCCGTTCATCGGGGTTCGAATCTCATGGCTCATATTTGCGAGGAAGTCCGATTTTGCCAAACTGGCGGCCCGCGCGGCTTCGGCCATGCTGCGCGCCTCGTCGAGGGCAAGTTCCAACTCTCCGTTAGCCTCGGCGAGCGCGATCTCCGCCCGGCGACGGTCAGCGATTTCTTGCTCTAACTCACGGGTGCGCTGGCTTACTCTGGCCTCTAAATCTTCGTTCGCCGCTTTCAAGTATTTGTCTCGCTGTTCGATTTCCGACAGCATTCCGTTGAAGCCTTCCACGAGGTGCCCCACCTCGTCGTCGCTCGTCTTCTCAACTCGCAACCCGTAGTTCTTGAGCGTGCTAACGAGGCTCATTGCATGCAGGAGTTTCAGGATTGGATCGGAGATCACCCTCTGGAGCCTTCTCGAAACGAGAAACACCAGGATGGCGGAGCAAGTTGCGATGGTGAGCACGATCAGAAGATAGCTGTGCTGCCTTTGACTCGCGCCCGCCAAGTCGGACTCTAGGTATAGCGTTCCGATCTGCCGGCCCCGGATCCTTATCGGCTCATAGGTCTCAACATGGTTGTTGAGGAACAGGGGCGGCTCGCTCGTAGACAGCGCAACCCGTCTGGAGCCAGGCGGGTAGCTGCCCAGAAGCTGCTTGCGCGAATTGAACAACGCCGCGGCCGTTACTTCTTTGGCTTCGCGCAGAGAGGACAGCATATCGACCGCGCCCGACCGGTCGTCGTCTGCCACCACTCCGGCGGAGGCCTTGGCCATGATCCTCGCCTGCGCGTCGAGTGAAGCGAGCTTGTCCTTGTTATAGTTCTCCCCGTCATAGATCAGAAAGATGAAGCAAGCGATGAGCACGGCGATCGTAGTTGTGACCGTCGTGATCAGGATGAGCTTGCTCTTGATCGAAAGGCTCTTTAAGCCCAACGCCGAAATGGCGTGAACAAGATTGTGTGTCGCCCCCTCCGGCGCTTGATCAGGTTTCGATTTCCTAAAGCCCACCAGGATAAATGATCGGGTATCGATGAGTTCGTCTGAACCGCATTGGAACGCTGTTTCGTAAACCTGTCACAAGTTGCCAGGCAATCTGTGTCTAGATTCAGTAAATCCACCATGGTAAAACCAGCCGGGCGTTGATTCGAACCCGAAATCGGGTAGAAACAATCGGCATGATGCTGAGCATTCGGGATATCAACGTGTACTACGGCGCGATCCACGCGCTGAAGGATGTTAGCATCGAAGTCGAGAAAGGCGAAGTCGTCGCCATCATCGGTTCGAACGGAGCGGGCAAAAGCACCTTGCTGAGAACGATCAGCGGCCTTCTTCGCCCGAGAACTGGGGAGATTCTTCTAGAGACTGAGCGAATCGACGCCATCCCCGCCCATGAAATTGTCAAGAAGGGCATCAGCCAATCTCCGGAGGGCCGGCGCATTTTTACGAATATGTCCGTGCTAGAAAACCTGCAGCTCGGCGCATTTACTCGCCAGGACGCGGAGGTTGGAAAGGATATGGACATGGTTATGCAACGCTTTCCCCGCCTCCGCGAAAGGATAAAACAGAATGCAGGCACCCTCAGCGGCGGCGAGCAGCAAATGCTCGCCATCGGACGGGCGCTTATGTCTCGTCCACAACTGCTTTTGCTCGACGAGCCTAGCCTTGGGCTAGCGCCTAACCTCGTGGCTGAGATTTTCAAGATCGTGATTGACCTGAACGCGGATGGCGTTACGGTTCTCCTTGTAGAGCAAAATGCGTTTCGGGCTCTTGAAATAGCCCACCGCGCGTACGTTCTTGAAACCGGTTCGGTCGTTCTTTCGGATTCAGGCAAAAACCTTCTTGTCAACCCGAAAGTTAAAGAGGCGTACCTTGGAGGCTAGCTTGGAGAGAATCGACGCAGGTGCTGTGCGATTCGAGACCCTGAAGGAAGCCCATATTCCGCGAATTCTCGAGATTGAAAGCGCCTCGAACTCCGCGCCGTGGTCGGACAGGTCATTTCGAAACGAGGCCACAAATCCTCAATCGATATTCCTCGTCGCTTTCGCCGACGAGCAAATCGTAGGATTCGGAGGCTTGTGGCTCTGCGTCGACGAGGCCCACATCACGACTCTGTCGGTTGCACCCGAATACCGCCGCCGGGGCCTGGGCCGCGTCATCATGTTTGAACTGCTAAGGCGCGGTCAGGAAAGGGGCATGACTTGCTCGACCCTTGAAGTACGCGCTGGAAATACCCCCGCCATCGAGTTGTACAAATCCCTCGGCTACGTCGATACGGCGCGCCGCAGAGGCTACTATCCCGATAACCGGGAAGACGCGATCGTAATGTGGATGCACAATCTCCAGGATTGGAAGCCGTCCGCGTGAAGCTCTTTTCCGGCGCCGTTCTTGGGCTGGAAACCTCTTGTGACGAAACGAGCGCCGCCGTACTCGTCGGTTCGCAACTGCTAAGCAACGTCATCTCTAGCCAAGCAGACATCCATGAGAAGTGGGGCGGGGTGGTGCCTGAAGCGGCCGCGCGTGCTCACGTCGAAGCGGTGCTACCCGTGATCGACCAAGCTCTCTCGGATGCGAGCGTTCAGCTAGCCGACATCAGCGCCGTTGCGGTAACGAACCGGCCTGGCTTGGTTGGCGCTCTAAGCGTCGGCGTTAGCGCGGCCAAGGCGCTCGCCTTCGTGAACCGGTTACCTCTGATCGGCGTCCACCACCTTGAGGGGCATTTGCTGAGCCCCTTTGTAAACGGAAATGCCGTCCCCTTCCCCCACATGGCTCTGATCGCTTCCGGTGGACACACCGAGCTGTGCCTGGTTGCGGCTCCTGGCAAATACGAGATCGTTGGACAAACTATCGACGATGCGGCGGGAGAGGCGTTCGATAAGACGGCCCGGCTTCTTGGACTTGGCTATCCGGGCGGGCGCGCCATACAGGAGGCGGCCCAAGGCGGTAACCCCACGCGCTACTCCCTTCCCCGCGGACTCTCGGGCGACACGCTCAACTTCAGCTTCAGCGGCTTGAAAACAGCCGTTTTGCGGCTTGTCGAGAAAGAGGGCGGTCAGTTGGACGTTCGCGACGCGGCCGCATCCATTCAGGAAGCGATCGTTTCCGTTCTCGCGGACCGCACGGCGCTCGCCGCCGAGACCTGTGCCACCGAAGGGATCACCCTGGTTGGGGGTGTCGCCGCCAACCTGGCACTGCGAGCCCGCTTGCAACATAAGGCGGGGCAACTTGGGCTTCCGTTCGTGACCCCGCCACTCGATTTGTGTACGGACAACGCTGGCATGATCTCCCTTGCCGGCTCTCGCCGGCTTGCGCTTGGTCAGCGGGATGGCTTGGATTTGGAGACTCTGCCCAACGCTCCTCTGCCAACCGAGTGACAAGGGAGTAAAATCACTGCCCTATGAGTGAAGAGCGGTCCATCCGCGAGATCCGGCTCGAGAAACTGGCGCGAATGCGCGAGTTGGGTCACGACCCGTACTCCGTCGAACGGTTCGACCGTGCCGGAACGGCAGCGGAGCTTCTAGAGAAGTTCGATGATCTTGTCGGAACCGAGGTCCAGTTTGCGGGGCGCGTCATTGGTTACCGGCTCATGGGCAAAGCCGGGTTCGCTCACATTTCCGATGGAGACGGCAAGATCCAAGGCTATTTCAAGAAGGACGACCTTGGCGAGATCGGCTGGGAGCTTTATAATCTGCTTGACGTGGGTGATCATGTCGGTGTACGCGGAGAGTTGTTCACCACCAAAACGGGTGAGAAGACGATTCACGTTCGGGAACTCACCGTTCTTAGCAAGAGCCTTCAAACTTTGCCGCTTGGAAAGGAGAAGGAGGGGCAGCATTGGTATGGGCTGTCCGACGTCGAACAGCGGTACCGCCATCGAAATCTAGATCTCGTCTGCAACCCCGAGGCGCGCCAGCTTCTAATTCAGCGCTCGCTCCTCGTTACCGCAGTTAGGCGCTTTTTCGATTCGAGGGGATACCTGGAGGTCGAAACGCCCATCCTCCAGACGATTGCGGGAGGGGCCGCGGCGAAACCCTTCGTTACCCACTACAACGCCTATGAGATCGACGCCAAGCTTCGTATTTCCCTCGAACTCTACCTAAAGCGGTTGATCTGCGGAGATTTACCGAGGGTCTATGAAATCGGGCGGGTGTTCAGGAACGAAGGGGTGAGCAACCGTCATAATCCAGAGTTCTCCCTCCTCGAGTTCTACGAGGCTTACGTCAACCTTGAAGACGTGATGCAAATCGTCGAGGATCTGTTTAAGTTTGTAGCGCTAGAAGTATTTGGAACCACCGAAGTACGGGTAAAACCATCTCCGCAGGCGAGTGAGACTGAGGACGTGGAGCCGGACGTGGTTTTGGACTTTTCCAAGCCTTGGAAGCGTATTGATCTACTCTCGGAAATCGAGCGCCTTTGCGGCATTACCCCAGTCGAGCTTTCCGATTTAGCGTCGGCGAAAGCGGCGATGGAACGCGTTGGGCTTCCTTCTCAAAAGGAAAACAACCTCGGAGGCATCATCGAAAAGCTGCTCGAGCGTTTCATCGAGCCCACCCTTATCGATCCGACGTTCGTGATTGGATATCCGATCGAAACCTCGCCCCTGGCCAAGAAGGATCCAAAGAAACCCGGCTTTACCAGGCGCTTTGAAGGCTACGTTCGAGGACGCGAGATGTGCAACGCCTTCAGCGAAATCAACGATCCGGTGGACCAGTTGGCCCGTTTCGAGCAACAAGCTTCGGAGCTTGCAAAAGGCGACGACGAGGCTCACCCGATGGATATGGAATACGTTTACGCCCTGGAAAGCGGCATGCCTCCCGCAGGAGGTTGCGGCATCGGCATGGAGCGGATGGTCATGGCGCTCACCGGTTGCGACCACCTCCGCGAGATCATGCTGTTTCCGATGATGAAGCCGGAGTAGCTCCCTGGAGTGCGGCGATTCCTTCGCCGCTATTTTGCGGCAATGATTTGCCGCAATGCACCCCCAACTTTTGGGATTTGATCTGGCGCCGAATTATCGGCGCCTTAATAGCGGCGAAGGAATCGCCGCACTCCAGAGACTCGTCCTTTGCACATGGCTGTTATGACTGGGTTATCGGGCAATGAGATGTTTTGCCTAAAGCAGAAGGGTTACGTTCCCGGCGATCTCGTTATTGGGAATAGCGTCTTTTCGCTGGGTCTCATCGGAAGCATTGGGTCCGGCCTCAAGACCCTAGCAGGAGGCGAGGTCGATACCCTGACCTCGATCATCCACGAAGGCCGCGAGGCTTCCTTCGAGCGGATGATGAGCGAAGCGAGCCAGCGCGGCGGGTCTGGAATCACCGGCGTCACCAGCGAATTGATCATTCAAAGTGGAAACGTCGAGTTCCTCTCTGTCGGCTCCTGCGTTCACCGAGACGATGGCAAAGCTGAATCGCTTCAATTCTCCACCTCTGCCGACGGTCAAGAACTGTACTGCCAGATGGATTGCGGCTTTCATCCCGCCCGATTCGCGTTCGGAAACGTGGCTTACTCCATCGGCGTGGGCGGCGGAATTGGCGGGGCCCTCCGCGGCTTGAGTCGCGGCGAAGTCATAGAGTATTCGGACATCTTCAATCAAACCCGTCACTTGGCCCTCCAGCGGCTAGTTGCCGACGCCATGAAGGTGGGAGCTAACGCCGTCGTCGGGATCGAAACCTCGATCATCCCATTCCAAGGAATGCAGGAGATGGTGATGATCGGCACCGCGTCAAACCACGAGGCCCTCGGCCCGGAATGCAAGGCGAACCCGATCACCAGTGACCTTACAAATGAGGAGATGTGGAACATCATCAGCATCGGCTACATGCCAATCCAGTTGCTTCTCGGGGTTTCGGTCTACTCGCTCGGCATCGCGGGCGGCCTTACGGCCATGCTTAAGGGCTTCTCGAGGGGTGAGATCACCGAGTTGACCACGCTGATCTACGAAGCGCGCGAACAGGCATTGTCAAAGATCATGTCCCAAGCCCAGGCGTGCGGAGCGGACGACGTTGTGGGCATCAAGACTTACGTGTACCAGCTAGGGAGCGGGCTCATCGAGTTCATGGCGATTGGGACGGCGGTGAAGCGCATGTCCGGCCTCCAGACGCATACGCCAAACCTCATTCCCCAGGCGATCATCACGGACAAGGACACGTTCTTCAATACGGCGGAAGTCGCACTTGGCGCCAACCTCAATGATAAGAATCGGTAGGACTGGGCCTCGTCTGACCCCGTCTGACTAGTCCGATTTCGGGCTCACTAAACCCTAGACTCGCTCCGTCCTCGCCAGAACCTCGTCCTCTTGAACCTGGTCCGCGAACAGTTCCGGATCTGGCGCAGGCGTGGCGCTCTCCTTTGGCAACCACTGGTTGGCGATGAGCGCTACGAAAGCGATGCCCACGCCAACCCAGAACGGAATCTGATAGTTATGGTAGTGGTTCCAGAGCCACGCCCCCGTACAAGGAACAGTGACTGCCGCGATGTGGTTCATGGTCGTTCCCATCGCGAGGCATGGCGTTAGTTCGCCCGGGCGTACGATCCTGTGCAGATATGTAGTGAATCCAACGCTAAAGCTGAACAAAACGTTGTCTATCAGAAAGAGACCGTACAATGCGTACACGTTGTGCATGGACGCATATCCAAAGAACACGAGGATGAGGCCGACGCTGTACATAGTGAGCGGCCTGCGCTCGCCGCGCCGGTCGATATAGCGTCCCATCGCAGGCGCCGTGAACGTGATCATGATCGCGTTCACGAACTGCAGGATCAACATGTTTTCAAGCGGGACCTTGTAAACGAGAATCAGAGCGAAGGAAGCGAAAATCGAAAAGATCTGCCTGCGGCATCCCTCTAGGAAGATCAGGAAATAATAGAGCCCATACTCCTTCCGAATGATAAGGCGGGAGCGCGGGGCGCCCTCCGCATGGCTGGAAAGCCGCATGCAAAGAATGGCGCCCACTGCAATCGCGGCCCCTCCAAGCACGAAGTACGCCTTATACGGAATCCCCTTGAAGAAACGGGCGGTAAACGTTGCCACTGCCAAGGCGATCAGGGTTGCCGTCGCGCCAACTCCGTTCATCCTTCCCAGATGGCGGCCTCCCTCCAATCCCTTCGCTAGGGCCAGCGTGATCGCCGGAGACACAGTTGCATAGAGGTGAAAGCCGACCGACCAAAACACCGTTATGCAAACGAGCCCCGCGTACGAACCCATGAATCCGCTTAGGCCGATTCCAATTGCGGTGACTAGGAGCCCCAGCCCGGCCACCCGTGACTCTGCCAGGGCCACGAGCGTGCCCGCCATAAGCGCAGCGAGCAAGCCGGGAATCTCCCGCATGGATTCCATATTCCCAAGCTGCTGGGGCCCTGCATGGAGCACGTCCCGCAGAAAGTTCTGAAACACGCCGCTATAGATGGCGAAACCAAACGAAAACAGGAAGGTGAGAAGCGTGAACAGCCGCCAATCCCTTTTCAGAAGCGCTTCCGAGTGGGATTGGGACATTCGATCATTGTGAAGGATTCGCCCCGCGCCAGGCTCCGACTTTAAGTGTGGGCTTTCGACGTAGACTGAGATAGATGGGGGGAGAGCCTCGGATTGTGATAGTGGGCGGCGGGTTCGGCGGGTTGACCGCCGCGAAGAGGCTTCGTGGTGTGAAAGCGCAAATCACCTTGATCGACCGATCCAACCATCACCTTTTCCAACCTTTGCTTTACCAGATCGCTACGGCAACGCTGTCGCCCGCGGATGTGGCGATGCCAATTCGGCATATTTTGCGCAAGCAGCGAAACCTTGAAGTTGTCATGGCTGAGGTCACTGGCATCGACGCCGGTGCAAAGCTCGTGAAGACCAAGGAGACGGCGCCAGTGGCCTACGACTATCTGATCCTCGCCACGGGCGCCACCCACAGCTACTTCGGGCATCCAGAGTGGGAGCGGTTTGCGCGCGGTTTGAAGACTGTCGCGGACGCAACGTTCTTGAGAAGCGAGATACTCGACGCCTTCGAAGTTGCCGAGCGCGGCACGGATGAGCAAGAGCGAGCCGTCCTGCTCACATTCATTCTCGTGGGCGCCGGTCCAACTGGTGTGGAAATGGCGGGCGCCATCAGCGAGATCTCCAAACGCGCCATGCTAGGCGAATTTCGCCACATCCACCCGGAGAGCGCACGCATTATTCTCATCGAGGGCGGCCCCAGAGTTCTCCCGGCCTACGATCCTTCCCTGTCCGAGAAGGCCCGGCTAAGCCTGGAGAAGAAGGGCGTCGACGTGCGATTGAACACGATGGTAAAGAATATCGACGCGAAAGGCGTCGACACCAATAAGGGGCGCATCGATGGTCGCACCGTGATATGGGCGGCCGGCGTCAAGGCATCGCCTGCCGCATCTTGGCTGGGCGCGGACGCCGACACCACGGGTCGGATTAAGATCAAGCCGGACTTGACCGTGCCCGGCCTTGACGGCGTCTTCGTAATCGGCGACACCGGGTACCACGACCAGGATGGCCACCCGTTACCGGGAGTGGCTCAGGTTGCAATTCAGCAGGGGAAGTTTGCGGCTGAGTACATCAAAGCAAAAATCGAGGGGCGGCCTTTTGAAAGAACCTTTCACTACCGGGATCTGGGCAACCTCGCCACGATCGGAAGGTCGAGCGCAATTGCCCAGCTTGGGTCGCTCAAGCTTTCGGGCTTTATAGCCTGGCTGATTTGGCTCTTCGTGCACATCATGAACCTAGTCGGATTCCGCGCCAAGCTTTCCGTGCTGCTTCAATGGGCGTGGTCGTACTTCACTTGGGGCCGAGGCGCACGCTTGATCACGCAAGCCAAAGAAGCAGACTCGACCTAACCGGCTGGTCCGCCCATTCCCATTTGTGGTGGGGGCGCCTGATCTTGCGATTTGACCGAGTCGGGAATATCGATCTTCGTTCCCTTCTGTATTCCAAGACGGGATAACGTGCCCACCTTCATTTCCAACGCATATTGCGCTGCGCCATGGCTCGGCACGTTGTTTTCGTCGAACGGCTTCATGGTGGCCGTACTCACAACAGTCTTGTCTGACCCGATGTAAGCGATGTCGAGCGGGATATACGTGTTCTTCATCCAGAAGCCCTGCTCCTTGGCGTAGGGAAAAACGAAGATCATGGACTCGTCGGGGGTAATGTCCTTGTCCTTGACGAACATCAGGCCCTCCTGCTGCTTGCTTTCGGTATCGGCAATCCAGGTTTTCAGGCTCTGACCGTTTATCCCAAGAGTCGCAGTTTGGAAGGTGCCCAACTGATAGATCCTGTCTGGGTTGTATCCGGGCATCTTCTTCAAGTCGTCCGTGGTAAGGACCTTGTCAGCGCTCGGCGTTGCCGCCGTAGCCGAAGAGCCTGTGGCCGACGGTTTTGCATCCGGCTTGGTCGCGGTATCAGGAGACTTGCCTTGCGTTCCTGCCGCAGGCGCTGGGCCTTTGGACGCGGTGGCGGGCGCTGGTGTATCGGTTGGCTTTTGAACCGTTGGCTGGTCTACCTGGATCTTACAACCGGCAATGAGCAAAACGGCGAGGATCGAAAGGCGCTTCATCAGTGGACATTCTCCTTGGCGCGGGGAACGTAAGCGGTGGATTGCTTCTCGTAACTAGCGATGGCATCCTCATATTGAAGGGTCGTGCCGATCAGGTCGAGACCCTTGACGATCGCGTCTTTGTTCGTCGGGTTTATGTCGAAGTCGAAGCGGGCTTCGCCAAGCGTGATCCTTTGTGCGGGTAGGTCGATCGAGACCTGGGCGCCGCTGCCAGCCTCCACCAAGGCCTGGTGAGCAGGATCTGCGAGTTCGATCAGGAGCATGCCGCAGTTGGCCGCGTTTTGGCGAAAGATGTCGCTATAACCCGGGCTGGTATCGGTCTTCCGGGCGACGACCGCCTTGAACCCAGCTTGCTGAATGGCCCAAACCGCGTGCTCGCGGGAGGAGCCGCACCCAAAGTTCGTACCGACCACCAAAATGGAGGCGTCCTTCGCCTTTGGCTGGTCCAACGGAAACTCGGCGTTGCGAACGTCGTGGAACAGCAGATCGCCGTAACCAGACCGCGTGACCATGGTGAGGAAGCGAGCTGGAATAATGCGATCGGTGTCGACGTTGTCGGCGTCGTAAACGGCTATCGAACCGGTATGGGTCGTGAAGCCTTCCACCGGTGAGTTATCCCTTGCCCGTGGCTTGCTTTACAATCGTCGAAAAGGCGTTCTTGTCGTCGATCGCCATTTCGCTGAGCATCTTGCGGTTGACCTGGATGCCTTTGGTGCTGAGGCCGTGGATAAGCTCGCTATAGCGAACGCCGTTCTCGCGGCATCCAGCGGTGATTCGAACGATCCAGAGCCGGCGAAAATCTCTCTTTTTTGCCCGGCGGTCGCGGAACGCATACTGCCCGGACTTCATCACCTGCTCGTGAGCACGGCGGAAAACGTTCTTCTTACGGCCCCAATAACCGGAGGCGCGCTCGATAATCTTCTTGTGACGCTTGTGGCGCATCAGGCCACGTTTAATTCTTGCCATGTGTCTCCTTTTTTGACCGGTTTCCGGCCTGTAGGGCGGTAGCGGTAGGGATGCCGTTCTACGGCGAGCTAAGATTGTACCTCTCTGGAGTGCGGCGATTCCTTCGCCGCTATTAAGGCGCCGATTCTTCGGCCCCATTTATGCTCGCGCTTCTTCGGCGCGAATTGCAAACGCCAAGCAAAGTTAAGAGGTTGGGTCGGCGGCAAATCATTGCCGCCTTTATAGCGGCGAAGGAATCGCCGCACTCCAAATTAGATTCCTAGCATGCGCTTTACGCGCTTCTTCTCGCCCTTGAACAGTACCGGCTCTTCTTCGAGCCGGCGCTTCTCAGAGCCGCCTTTATGCAGAAACTGGTGGTTGTTGTGCGAGCGCCGGCGCGTGATTTTCCCCGTTCCCGTCACCTTGAACCGCTTGGCCGCCGTTTTGTTTGTCTTCAGCTTTGGCATTTTGCTTCTTATTTCCTGTCTGAGGCTTGGGCGAGAGCACCATGATCATGAGCCTGCCTTCCATCGACGGCGTTCGCTCGACCACTGCCAAATCCTTCATTTGTTCCGCCATCCGATCGAGGCGCTGCCTCCCTAACTCCGGATGGGTAACTTCTCGTGACTTGAACTGACAGGTTATTTTGACCTTGTGCCCTTCTTTCAGGAAGTCGATCGCCTTCTTAAGGTTAAAGGAAATATCGTGATCCTGAATCCTCGGACTGATCTTTATACCCTTAACTTCCTGCTGTTTGCGCTTATGCTCCTTCTGCTGCTTCTCCGTCATGTACTTATGGCGGCCGTAATCGATGATTCTAGCTACCGGCGGAGTCGCCGTTGGAGAGACCATCACAAGGTCGAGGCCTTGTTCTTTGGCCATCGTGAGCGCCTGTCGGCTCTGAACAATCCCAATCTGTTCGCCTTCGGCGCCAATAACGCGTAAGTCTCTAAAGCGCAAGACACGTTCGTTGATGAGAGGCCCTGGTTCTGGGCGGGCGTCTCGTTTATAACCTGCTATGTTCGTTCACCTCTTTCAATTCAGACTTTTCCTTTCTTATAGTATATCGTTGGTACAAATCGATAATATTCGAGAGACGACTATCGTTAACTTTGTGTTCGCTTTATCGTCCCTTCAGTAGCAATATTGCAGCAGCCGCAGGGCCAGCCGTATCCGTTCTCAAAACTCTAGGTCCAAGGGTCACCCCTCTCTCGCCGATCAGTTGGATCTCCTTCGGCGACCAACCGCCTTCGGGCCCAACCACGAGCACGCTAACCGTCCCGACCGACTCGAGCGTCGCCTCGAGATGTTCCACTTCGGAAAGCACTACCGCTTCAGGCCACTGCTCTAGTACGGCGGCAAGATCGCTTTCGAACGAAATCTCCGGAATTTTCACACGAAAGCTTTGCTCGGCCGCCTCTCTCGCTACCGCTACCAGTCTCCGCAGCTTTTCTGCCCGCTTCGATTGGTCCCAGCGTACCACGCTTCTGTCTGCTCCGAAAAATACGAACCTGGTAACCCCAATTTCCGTGCACATATGAATCACGGTATCGATCCGATCTCCTTTTGGCAGGGCCTGTGCAAGCGTCAGTTCCAGGCTAGCTTCGGTTTGGGGCCATTCGACGCCGAGCGGGTGCGCCTTGCGCGCACGGAACTCGCAACGGATAAGGGAGCCGTCGTCAGGAAGCACCGCGATTTGCGAGCCTTCCTCGAGGCGCAGCACCTTCCGAAACTTCTCGACCTCTTCTTTGGGAAGCTCGATGACGTCCAGCGGGTCCGCACCAGGGACGAACACGCGAGGGAGTGACCTTAGCGGCGGAAAGTTGCCCCGATCCATTCTCCCTCCTCGAGCTTGTGCTCTAATTCGAAACCTTGCTTGGCGGCGGCATCGGCCACCATCGACCAGTTCTCTTGAATAATGCCGGACACAATCCACTTACCGCTCGAGTTCAGCCGGGCGTGCGTTTCCGGGGTCAACCGGACCAACGTCGCGCTGATGATGTTGCTAAGAACCACGTCTGCCATGCCAGGACCTTGCCACTCTTCCGGCAGGTAGGCATTGAGATCGACCTTGTTGGCTCGCGCGTTGTCTTTTGTGATTTGAACTGATTGAGCGTCGATGTCCACCGCAACCACACTTGTTGCGCCTAACTTGCAAGCCGCGATCGCGAGTATCCCAGAACCGCACCCGATGTCCTGAACGGTCTTCCCCTCTAGAACCTCTAGCTGCATCAGCTCCAGACAAAGCCGCGTTGTTGGGTGGTCCCCCGTTCCAAACGCTTGGCCTGGGTCGAGATCGAGGACGACGTCGCCAGGTCCCGCCTCGCACTTCTCCCAAGAAGGGCAAATCACGAACCGGCCGACTCGCCGCTGGTGAAAGAACTCCTTCCAGTTTTCGATCCAGTCCTGATCGGGGATGAGCTTCGTCGTCACCGAATCTGCCCCTTGCTTTACAAGCTCCTGACTGAGAGCGGAGACTCTGCCTTCGGCGCCCTCCACGTCCGCCATGTAGCCGCTGAGACTGGGAGGTTCGTCCACTTGAAGGGTCTCCTCGATCCCGTGACGGTCGTAGACCTCGGTGAAAAGAGACCAGTCCGGTGGCGCCGAGGCGAACGAGGCTTTAACTTCTATCCAGTTCGTCAATGTTTCTTCTTAAACAGGCCGCCAAGCAATCCGCCTTTATCGCCCTTCGGCGCCGGCTCGCCGCCCGCATGCGCGAGCTTGAGGATCAGCTCCTTCTGCTCGTCGCTCAGCTTCTTCGGAACGACCACGCGGACGTGAATGTGAAGGTTGCCCCGCCTGCCGCCATGGAGAGGAGGCAAGCCGCCGTGTCGAACGCTGAGAACGTCGTCGGGCTGGGTGCCGTGGGGAAGGTCGACCGCATATGTTTCGTCAAGCCCCTGGATTGAAATCTCGTCGCCTAACGCGGCTTGGGCATAGGTGACCTCGTAGGCCGCGTGGAGCTCTTGGCCCTCGCGCTCAAATCTTGGGTCTTCAGCGACGTTTAAAGCAACGTACAGGTCGCCGGGGCGGCCTCCGCCTACGCCGTCGTTGCCTTTGCCCGGGACTCGCATCGTTGAGCCGTCGTCGACTCCCGCTGGAACCGTGACCGAAAGGGTCGCTGTCTCCTGAATGCGTTTGGCGCCCCGGCATTTCGCACAAGGGTTCTTAATGATCGTTCCGGTACCTTGGCAGACCGGGCACGTCGTTTGGGTGCGGACCGAGCCGATGAAAGTTTGCTGCATCCGCGCAATGACTCCGCTTCCGCCGCATTGCTGGCACCGATCTGGCTGGCCGCCGCCCTCCACTCCGGTTCCGTTGCAGTCGGGGCAACCGGCGCGACGATTGATCTTGATCTCGCGCTCGGTTTGCTCGAGGATATCCTTGAGAGTCAGGTTCAGCCGGACCTGAAGATCTTCGCCGTTCGCGGCCGTTCTGGGGCCGCGTGAGCTTTGGCCCCCCATGCCGCCGAAAAACATGTCGAAAATGTCGTTGATCGCCATCGACCCGGACATGAACGGGTCCTGGGGGACGTCGTCGACCGAGCCGGTTTGATCGTAGCGCGCACGCTTATCAGGGTCGGACAGTACGTTGTAAGCGCTGCCGATCTCTTTAAACTGCTCTTCCGCTTCGGCGTTGTTCGGGTTGACGTCCGGGTGATGCTGGCGGGCAAGCCTGCGGTAAGCGGCTTTTATCTCATCTTGGCTGGCGCCTCTGGGGACGCCCAGGATTTCGTAAAGGTCGCGCGCCATTATATCGATGGTTTAGGTTTCCGCGCCAGAATTACTCTTCCGCCTCTTCGTCTTCCAGACTCGTTTCCTGCTCGGCGATGTCGCTGAGAGAGAGCGTTTCGTCGTCCGCGACTGGGGCGACAACTTCCTCTTCCTCTTCGACTAAGTCGGTGAGACTCACTGGCATAGCCTCGTCGTGGTCTTCGACTTCATGATCGTCTTCCGCGAGGACCACGGCGCCAACCATTGCGGCCTCGGTCTCGTCGAGCGCGGGCAGAAGCATGCCGAACTCGGCGGGCAGCGGCTCGTCGCTGATCATGGTGATCTCACGCGTGTCTTCGGCCATCGCCAACTCAGCGGGACCTAGAACGGGCTTGATCCTTCCGGCCGCGATCTCGGCGAGCGCGATCGTTAAGGGGTGGTGCGAATCGATTTGCACCAAAGGAGGCGCGCCTTCTCGAAGCTGCTTTGCGCGCTTCGCGGCGAGGTTTGAGAGCACGAACTTACCGTACTCGAAATCGTTTAGGATGTCAGGGGAAGGCAGCATAACTGTTTAGAGGAGAATGGCGAACTTATAGCTTACCCCCGGAGAGGCGTCTACATTCTACGCATTTGGCAAATATTGCTTTCGGACGCTTGCACGGTGGTCGCAAAACAGTGCAACTCCTTCGGGGATGAGGTTAGCGGCACTAGGTTCAACGAGACTTGGCGAATTGCACGATCTTGCACTCTTTTGCACGATTCTGCACCGAATTCACGCGGATTTATAATGCAACGATTTTAGAAACCACGCAGGCGCCGAAGAAACCCTCCTAATCACAATTACAGCTTTTTCGGCTTGAATGTCACAAGAATAATAGATATCTGTCTACGCACTCTGCCGAGCTAGAACGCTGGCACTTTTCGAGGCCACTGGCGGGCAGGCTGTACAATCGAGTCATGATCTCTGTGCTTTTGGCGGGCCTTCTCTCAATACAATCGCACAAGGCTGTAGAAAGAGTCGAGCGAATGTCGAATGTGCCTGGATGGCTTTGCTACGTCGCTGGCAACCGTAAGAATATTCAATGGACGGTCATTGGCGCCGGCCAGGTTGATCCTGTCAGCAAGGCGCTTAAAGCCCATCGATTCAGCTATGCCTTCGTTTCGCCTTTTGATATGCCGGACGAAGTTGTGAATTCACCCGACATGCTGCCCAGGATGTTCAAGGATCACTGGGGAGGCGTTGCCGTCGATAAGCAGCAATATGTGCAAGCTCGCACATTCCTAGCCTCTTATGCCAGGGTTCATAGCAAAGTGCTGCTTTTGCCATTCAATAAGAATCCCCAAGTGGTATTCCCCGCGCCGCCGGACGCAGACCTCATTCAGAACTTCACAAAGCACCGGGCTGATTTCGAGGAGATCGTCAAAATGGCCTCGCACGATAAGGGCCTCACCCGGGTCGATCGAGACTGGACCAATCCTCGCGACCCAAGCAAGATCGGCATTAGCCAAGTGCGAATTGATCGATATAGGGCCCTATTTAGGGATGCACAAATTCCCCGTGGATTCTCGGCCGGATCTGAACCGGGTGGAAAACAAATCGATGTTAGCTTCATGTTCTGGGGCTTTGGCTTTGCTGCCAGCGACGAGTATGGAAAAGGATATGCCTACCTGACCACGCCCCCTAAGGCACTAAGGACGACCCTTGATGGATTTGAGCCGCGGTTTCGACAACCGTACGACATTTACCGACACGTTGAGGGCAACTGGTACCTCTACTTTGAGTTCTTTCCGAATTAGGAGTTCCTTGACGCCTTAGCGCCACTCTTGAAACAGAACGCTTAGCGACTCGTTGAGGTGGATCCTTCGAATCGCCTCGCCGATGAGCGGCGCGGCAGGGAGAATAGTCAGCTTTGGAATCATCTTTTCCGGTGCGATTGGAATCGTGTCGAGCGTGACTATCCGGGAGATCGGGCTTTCTTGTAGTTTCTGGGGGGCGTTTCCACTTAGGACCGGGTGGGTGCAGCTTGCGAGCACCTCTTTGGCGCCTCGCTTCAGAAGTGCTTCCGCGCCCTGGATGACGCTACCACCCGTATCGATCATGTCGTCGATCATCACGCAGGTCTTCCCCGTCACGTCGCCGATGATCTCCATGATGTCGACCTTGTTCGGCTCCGGGCGGCGTTTGGCGATGATGGCGATGGGCGCCCCTAGCTTTTCGGCCAAGAGCCTTGCCCGCGCTACGCCTGCCACGTCGGGGCTTACTACCACCACGTCCTCCTCTTGGAATCCCTGCTCCACAAAGTATTGGCCGATAATCGGGCCCGCGTAAAGGTGGTCGACCGGCATATTGAAGAAGCCCTGGATCTGCTCGGCGTGAAGGTCGATGCAAACCACCCGATTGGCGCCGGCGACGCTGATGAGGTCGGCAACGAGGCGGGCTGTTACGGGCTCGCGGGGCTTGGTCTTCTTGTCCTGCCGCGCATAACCGTAGTAGGGCACAACGACGGTGATGCGGCGGGCCGATGCACGCCGAAACGCGTCGAGCATGATCAGAAGCTCCATGAGAGTGTCGTTCGTGGGGGCGCAAGTGGGCTGAATGAGGAACACCTCGTTGCCGCGTGCGCTCTCTTCGACCATGATGCGGATCTCGCCATCGCTAAAGCGAGTCGAGGTAATCCTGCCGAGCTTGATGCCTAGATAGTTGGCAACTCGCTGGGCCAAATCCCGGTGCGCGTTGCCGGCAAAGAGTTTGACTCCAGGCAGTGGGCTGTCTTCCACTAAGACTTGTCCAATTGCTTCCTTTTTCGCCAATGTATCGCCCATTCTTCCTTCACCTCCTGCCGTTGCCTGCCAACTCCCAGCGCGCCCTTGGGGACGTCGTGAGTTATCACGCTTCCCGCCGCGATCACGGCGCCATCGCCGATCGTCACCGGCGCGACAAGGGTCGTGTTCGATCCGACGAACACTCCCTCTCCCACTTCGGTTCGATGCTTTTGATAGCCGTCATAGTTGCAAAAGATAGTGCCAGCGCCAATATTGGTGTCGTTGCCTATGGCGCCATCACCAATATAACTCAAATGGGAAACGGCTACAGACTGGCCGAGCGTGGCGTTTTTCACTTCGACGAAGTTGCCAACCTTGGCTCCTTCACCCAGTTTTGCCCCTGGGCGCAGATTGGCGAACGGCCCGCAACGGGCGCCCTTGTGCATCGTCGCGCCGTTGAGGTGGCTCATTCGCACGATGCACTTGTCCTCGATCTTGGCGTTGATGATCCGGCTGTACGGTCCAATCGAGCAGTTGGCGCCGATGCGGGTGTCGCCCTCGATGATCGTTCCAGGCTCAATTTCGGTGTCGCGGCCGATATGAACGTCGATGCCGATATAGGTCGTGTCCGGGTCGAAAATGGTTACGCCGTTGAGGGCGTGGCCCTTAAGCACCCGTCGCCTTAGTCCCTTCGCCGCTTCGGCCAACTGCCACCGGTCGTTCACGCCGGAAAGCTCCTCGACGTCGGCGTGAAGGAAGGGCCTGACCACTCCGCCCTGCTCGTTGATCGCGGCGACCGCGTCCGTGAGGTAGTACTCGCCCTGGGCGTTATCGTTCTTAATCTTGGGAAGGACTTCGAATAGCACTCTTGCGTTGAAGCAAAAGATTCCGCTATTGACCTCGTCGATTTCCCTGATGGCGTCGGAAGCATCTTTATGCTCGACAATGCCTTTCACGGCGCCTTTGTCGTCGCGTACGATTCGGCCGTAACCCGTGGGGTCGGCAAGTTTGACTGTCGCCACCGTGCAGTTGGCTCCGGACTCCTCGTGCTGAGCGGCAAGTTTCTTTAGGGTTTCGCCGGTGAGAAGGGGCGTGTCGCCAGGAGTAACGATTACCGGTCCTTCGTGGTCCCGAAGAAACTCAGCCGCCATGAGGGCGGCATGGCCGGTGCCTTTTTGCTCGTGCTGCCATACGTAGTCGTAGCTCTTGCCCAGAGCATCGATAAGCGATTCGCCGCCGTGCCCGACCACAATGACCGGCCTGCTCACTCCTGCGCACTTTAGGGATCTTCCGATGAGTTCGGCCATCGGCACTCCCCACACTGCGTGAAGCGCTTTGGGCAGATCCGATTTCATTCGGGTGCCTTTGCCAGCGGCGAGGATAATTCCGGCGAGCGAAGATCGTTCCATGAGTTAAGCGGGGACTTAACATTTTGACCGCTTTGGGCTCGCAAGGGCAAGGGTTGGCCGCGTAGCGGCCAGTTAGTTGGAAAGTTGGGAGTTGGCGCGAGTCAGACCTGTCGGCCTTGTCAGACGAGTCGGACGTGTCTGGCGAAACCCGCTCACGCAGTTACTCTGGCGCTTTGCGCCCTACGAAGCTTGCCGGATCATATCCTCGGTCATGAGGATTGGATGGCGGCCTTCGGTTACCGCGCCTGCGGGAAGAACCACTCGCTTGATGTCCAGGTTGCTTGGAACCTCGTACATCACGTCCATCATCAACTGCTCGATGATGGCGCGGAGAGCTCTTGCGCCGGTCTTGCGCTTCATCGCCTCCTGGGCGATTTCGAGCATTGCGGCCGGTTCCACTATCAACTCGACTCCGTCCATCTCAAAGAACTTGGCGTACTGTTTAAGAATCGCGTTCTTCGGCTCGGACAGGATTCGCACGAGCGCATCCTCGTCGAGCGTGTCCAGAGTGGCGATGACGGGCAGTCGGCCAATGAACTCGGGAATGAGGCCGAACTTGAGCAAATCTTCCGGAAGAAGGCCTTGCAAAAGGTTGGCTTGCTGCTCGCTCTTGGTCTCCGGATTGGCCCGGAAGCCCATGACGTTCTCCTTCATTCGGCGCCGAATCATGTCTTCGATGCCTTCGAACGCGCCGCCGCAGATGAAGAGGATATTGCGGGTGTCGACCTGCAGATACTCCTGCTGCGGATGCTTGCGTCCGCCCTGCGGGGGAACGTTGGCCGTCGTGCCTTCCAAAATCTTGAGGAGCGCCTGCTGCACCCCTTCCCCGCTCACGTCTCTCGTGATGGAGGGGTTGTCGCTCTTGCGGGCGATCTTGTCGATCTCGTCGACATAGATGATGCCCCGCTCACAGAGCTCCTTGGCGTTGCGCGGATCCATCGTCTCCGCCGCCTGGAACAGCTTGAGAAGAATGTTCTCTACGTCTTCGCCGACGTAACCGGCCTCGGTGAGGGCGGTGGCGTCTGCGATGGCGAACGGCACGTTCAGCATCTTCGCTAGAGTCTGAGCGAGAAGCGTTTTGCCCGAACCGGTTGGCCCGACCATCAAAATATTGCTCTTCTGGAGTTCGACGTCGTCTCCGGTTCGCTCGTTAACCCGCTTGTAGTGGTTGTACACGGCGACGGAGAGAACGCGCTTGGCGTACTCCTGGCCGATCACGTAGTTGTTCAGGAACGAAACGATTTCCTTGGGCTTGAACGCCTTGCCACCGCTGACGATGCCAGGTTGCTTGGCGACGAGCGGCGTCGGGGCCGGCCGTTCGCCGTCGTTGTTCAGGATGTCGTTGCACAGATCGATGCAGTCGGAGCACACGGCCCCATGCAATCCCACGATCAGTTTCCTAACCTGCTCTTTCGTCTTGCCGCAAAGGCAACATTGATCTCGGCGCTCAGTTTTTGACATGCTTCTCTATTGGATTATCGAGAACCCGGCTCAAGAACTTTATCTACTAATCCATAGTTTACGGCTTCTTCTGCTCCAAGCCAATAGTCTCGGTCCATATCTTTGCCAACTTTTTCTGCCGGCTGGCCCGAATGCTTGGCAATTATCTCCGTGATTACACCCATGTACCAGTTCACTTCGCGAACTTGGACATTGATGTCGGCGGCAGTTCCTTGGAACCCTCCGCTTGCCTGATGGATCATGACGCGGGCGTTTTTGAGGCAGTGGCGCTTGTCTTTCGCCCCACCGGCTAAGAGAACGGCGCCCATCGAGGCGGCCATTCCAACGCAGATCGTTGCCACGTCGGGCTTGATGATCTGCATGGCGTCGTAGATGGCGAGTCCTGCACTTACGGAACCGCCGGGACTATGGATGTAAAAATCGATGTCCTTGTCAGGGTCTTCTTTCTCGAGGAAAAGAAGTTGCGCCACGATAAGGTTGGCGACATAGTCGTCTACGGCGGTACCAAGAAAGACGATCCTGTCTTTCAGCAGCCTCGACCAAAGGTCGTAGCTGCGTTCGCCGCGTGCAGTTTGCTCTATTACGTAGGGGACACCCATTAACTCGGCCTCCAAGCTCCAATGGTTATTGTCGGTTGACGTTGCTCCGATGCTGACTTATACAGTTGCGGCCACCTTAATGTCCGCACGGCTATTAAGAAACTCCATCACTTTTCGGTGAATCGCTTGATAATGAACCTCTCTCAACGAATCGTTCTTTTGAAGGGTGGTTACCAACTCTCTGGTGGTTATGTTGTAGCTCTGCGCCATTTCGTCGAGCTCTTTGTTGAGGTCCTGGTTGCTCACCGTCATGTTCTCTTTCAAGAACAGGTCCTGAATCAACTGGGCGCGCATCACATACCGCTTGGCTTCGGCGCTCTGGGCGTCGATAAACTCCTCTTCCGTCATGTCTTTCTCTTTCACGTAATCGGCGAAGCTGACCTTGCGCTCACTCAGCGTGTTTAGAAGTTCACGCAGATTCTGTTTGGCTACGGTTTCCCACATCGTGTCGGGGACGCAGACGCTGCTGCGCTGCATGAGCGTCTCGATGAGTTGTTCGTGGACGATCCCCTCGATCGCGTGTTCTTTCTGCCGTTCTAGCGCCTCGCGGATACGGGTTTTGAGGTCCTCGCCGCTCTCGAGCTTCAGGCTCGTCGCGACCTCGTCCAGTTCGGGCAGCTTCATTGAGCTGAGCGAGCGCACCGTGATTTGGCATGGAAACTCCTTGCCCGCCCAATCCTTCTCCTGGAAGGAATCGGGAAAGGTGAGGGTGACGTGCTTCAGCTCCTCGACCCGCATTCCCAGCAGGGATTCGTCGAGGTTGGGAAAAGTCTTGCCGACGACGGTCATAAAGTTGCGGCCCTCGGCATCTTCTCCGTCAACCTTGATGTTGACGACGGCGACGTCGCCCGGCTCCACGCCCCGATCGCTGATTGCCTGGCGCGTGGATCGGCGGTGCCGCATCTCCTCAATCTGCGCTTCGACGTCCTCGTCGGTAACCGAAATTTGGGGCATATCGACAGGAATAGTGGAATAGTCGCCAATTTCGACTACGGGAGGGAGCGGAACCTTGGCTACCAGCTCGCATTTCTTCTCTCCCTCATCGATATCCTTGAGGGTTACTGCGCCGGTTGAGTACGGCTTAAGTTCGAACTGTTCGACCGCCTTCTTGTAGGCGTCGGTCATGATGATTTCGGCCGCGATCTCCGCAACCGCGTTTTTGTCGACCCGTTGCTCGATGATGGAGCGAGGCGCGTGACCCGGCCGGAAGCCTGGTACGCGAATCTGCTTTGCGGCCTCTTTGTACGCCCTGTCGAATCCTTGCTTCACCTGTTCAGGGTCGCACACGATCTCCAATTGAACCGTGCAGGGGTTCAGGTCTTCTCTCTTTATATCCATCCGCTGGAAATGATGGTACCCGTGGGGCGGAACGCCGTGCGGGGCAGGGTTCCGTTCCTACAAAATTCCACCTAACCATATGCGTGCATTCCGCGTATAATAACTCAGTTACGGTAAAGTCTCGGATTCGAATCGATCGTGCCTCAAGAGGCCCCACCTCACAGAGCATTTGTTAAGGACCCGCTGAACAGTTACCGACAGGGTCCAATTGTGGTCCCCAATGTATTGGAGCCGGTGTAGCGGCTCAGAGGAACGAATGGCAACGAAAACGCTCTATGTGGGGAACCTTCCCTATTCGGCAACCGAGGAAGATCTATTCCAGCACTTCGCACCGTATAACCCGTCCAGCGCTCGAATCATCGAGGGACGCGGTTTCGCTTTTCTCGACGTAGACGCCGAGAAGGTGGCTGACGCAATCAACGACAAGAACAACTCTGAAATGGGTGGCCGCAGGCTCATGGTGAACGAGGCCCGCCCGAAGGGTGAAGGCGGCGGCGGCGGTGGCGGCGGCTACGGCGGCGGCGGCGGTGGTAGAAGCGGCGGCGGTGGCGGCGGCTACGGCGGCGGCGGTGGTGGCGGCGGCTACGGCGGCGGCGGCGGTGGCCGAAGCGGCGGTGGCGGCGGTGGTCGCAGTGGCGGCGGCGGCGGACGCGGTGGCGGTCGCAGCGGCGGTGGCGGTGGCGGCGGTCGCTGGTAGTTAATAAGTGGCCTGTGACGCTCAAAGCGTAACGGGCAGAAGCGCAACCCGTAATATTGTCAACCTAGTTGCTTCAATTTTACGGGTTGCGCCAATTTAGCCAAGTGCCTATTTCTTTCACGAGGCGATCAGGCGATCAAGGCTTTGATTCCAGCCTGCAATAAAGCCTGCTCGTGCCTTGGCCACGCTTGCAAAGTGGCCGGTGGAGCGAGCCTTAACAGTTAGTCTTGTGGTCGACCCTACCTTCATGAAGGTCGCCGTGATATCGCCCTCGAGAAGCACTTTGCCTTCGGAATCTGCCGTCTTGAAAGAAAAAGCAAGCTTCGCTGGCCGATCGACTTCCCTGAAAACCTCGGATACGTGGTATTTCGGACCATCTGGCAGCCCCATTACAATTTCTGCCTCTCCGCCAGTTCGCGCGTCGACCTTAAGGACCGGGTGATCAAAGCCTTTTGGCCCCCACCAGGTTTTGAGTCTTTCCGGTTCCGTCCACCCCTCAAAGACTAAGTCCGGTGGAGCATTTACGACTCGTGACAGCGAGAACTCGACCGTTGATTTATCAGTCATTTGAAGGCTCCTCAAGGCGCCGGGCGCCAGTCTGCTCGCCGGGATCCCCATTGGTGGCATAAACACGCATGCTGCGACAACCCACGGCAGACGTAGGAGCATACGAACTAATACTCGCAGGGCGCAGTACCCAGTTCCTTCTAGTCGACCTGCGTAGTTCAGGAACGAGGATTCGGCAGGCCGGGCCATCGTGGGAAATCGGGTACAAACTAGCGCAAATATCGCTTTGAAAGGATCTCCTATGACGAAGTCTCTACCATTGATTTTCGCCCTTGCAGCCACGCCCGTTTTCGCTTTTGGCCCAGACCAGGCCTACTTCGGCATTTTCGTCGAAACCCACACGATGCAAATTGCCGGGCAGAAAGTTCGGCCAATGCCCAAGCTTCCGGCCGGTTTCAAGTTGCCTCCCAACGTGGCAGCGATGATGCCTGGAAAGCCGCATCGCATTCTGAACGTCCGACTCTGGTCGCCGACGATCGCGCCCGAAAATGCCACAGCCTCAGTCGCTCCTCCCGCCGGACTCGGAGTCGGAGACAAGCTAGATCTCGAGATCTACCGGCCACAAGCCGCCCCCAGCGGCGGGGGCGGAGGACAAGGAGGTGGCCAGCAGGGCGAACATAAGGACTTCACAGTCAAGATTTATTGGGGTTCCTCGGATACGGTTCAAGCCGGGCAGCCAAAGATATTCTCCAGCGCAAACATGACGCCTGATCAAGCTCAACAAATGGGCTCTCATATGAGAGCGATGAGCCCTATGGGAGGCATGGGCGGCGGCCCGGGCGCGGGAGGATCCTACTTTTACAAGGATGGCTGGAGCACAGCTTACTGGCCAAACGATCAGGCCTCGGTTGAAATTCCCGACGACGCTTCCCTTCCAGGAACCTATGCGCTATCCACAAACTACGCCGGCAACGTATCGATCGACGCGCCTTCCAACGTGGACTTCCTGGCCCCGATTGAAATCACTTCGCCCGACCTAAGCGCCAAGCCCAATCTGGGAGGCTCTCTTCCCTTCCAGTGGAAGCCCATTCCCAACGCACTTGGCCAGTTTGCTACCGCGTTCGGGATGGAGAAGGACACAAACACACTGATTCTCTGGTCCTCGTCCGAGGTCTACGCCGATCAGATCATGTCCGACAACGGCTTTCTCCAGATGTCGGAAGTGGAGGACGCGGTGCAAAAGAAGATCTTCATGCCAGGAGACGCAACCAGCATGATAATCCCTGCCGGGATTTTCAAGGACGCCGACTTCGCCATGATGAACATGGTCGGCTACGGCCCAGGCACAGCAAAGGACAACGTCCAGCCTGTACCCCGAATCCAAACGAAGACCTCGCTAATGGTGATGCTTGGCGGAAAGAAGATGAAGGGAGGCAGAGGGGAGGAGTGATTGGGTGTTGGGTGTTGGGTGTTGAGTGTTGGGTGTTGGGTGTTGAGTGTTGAGTGTTGAGTGTTAGGTGTTGAGTGTTAGGTGTTGAGTGTTAGGTGTTGAGTGTTGAGTGTTGGGTGTTGGACATTAGGCCTTGGGCCCTGGGCATTGGGCCTTGGGCATTGGCCCTGTGCGTTGGGCCTTGAGCATTGGGCCTTGGCCTTGGCCTTGGGCCCTTGGGCATTGGGCCTTGGGTATTGGGCATTGGGCATTGGGCATTGGGCCTTGGGATAGGTGCTCGGTTTTATGCGTTAGGCTTTGGTTGCTGGTCTGACGCGTCTCACTTGTCGGACCCGGTCGGACCTGTCGGCCAGGTCGGACGGGTCAGACCAGTCAGCCAAGCTAAACGTCTAACACTCAAAGGCCCAAAACCCAACACTCAACACTCAGAGCCCAAGGCCCAAAGCCCAAGGCCCACCACCCAACACCCAACACCCAACACTCAACACCTCCGAGGCCCAACCCTACTTCTCTAAAAGAATCGTTCCCGACTTACTTGACCCTGGAAACGACGCGGTTATCAAGGCGGCGACGTTGGTCGTAACCGCTTTGGTCGTAATATTAAAGGAAGCCGTTGTGGCGCCCGCGAGCACCGTCACCGTCTTGGGCGGGGTCGCATCGGCAGAACTCGATGTCAGCGTGATCACGTTGCCGGTAGGCCCGGCTGGGCCGGTTAGGGTTACCTTGCCGACTACCGTCTGGCCGCCAATGCAGGAAACGGGAACGCTTACCGCCACCACCCGCGCCGCTTCCAGAATCAGCTTCGTTTGAACCTTGCTGGCCCCGATCGCGGCGATCAGAGTCACAATCGTGTTTACCGATACCGGTTTCGTTTGGATCGTCGTCCGTCCTGACGAAGTGTTGTATGGAATCGTGAGAGGCGTCGAGACAACAGCTTCGGCGCTGCTCGAACTCAGCGCGACTTCCGTGGCGGGCGAGCCCGCTAGGGCTCCCAAGAGTACGTCTGCGCTCACGGGATGCCCTCCGATGATTTGCGTTTGGTTCAAATCAAAGGCCGAAACCCCCGCAGGCTTCACCACCGTCGAGGCCTTTGCCGTGACCGCGCCCTCCGTCGCCGTGACGGTCAACGTCGTCGCCACGTTCACGCCTTCCGTTCTGATCACGAACGACGCTAGAGTCCCTCCCACCGGAATGATGACTTCCGCGGGAAGGGTCGCGGGACCCGTGGTCGCGAGCTTGAAAGTGGAGACCGTCGTCGCGCTGGTGCTCAACGAGATGGTTCCTGTGGCTTGCTGCCCACCAAACAACGATGCCGACGAGATGGCAAAAGCGGCGATCGTGGGGCTCGCGGCTGGGAGGTATAGAGTCGTTATAAAGCCACTGGCGCCAAGGGTATTGAAAGCCCCGTTGGTGATGGGAAAAGACTGGCTGTCGGTGCCGCCAACCGCCACCACGTTCGCTCCGCTTAGCGCGACTCCCTCGCACTCGTCGCTTGTTCCACCCACCTGGCCGTCGCCACCTAGAAACGTGCCGTACAGCAGGCCTGTTCCAGTAGGATTCAGCTTGCAAATGAATGCGGGTTCCGAGTCCTCTGCCACTGTCTGGAAGGCGCCGGGAGTTGTCGGGAAGTCTCCCGATGAAGTTTGCCCCACGACGTAGGCGTCGTTGGCACTGTCCAGCACTACCGCAAGGGCGGAATCGAATCCGCCCGATCCACCAAGATAGGTGGAATATTGAAGGGTCGATCCGTTGGCGGCCAGCTTTGCGACGAACGCGCAAACAGGCGTAGTGGTTGTTGACAGGGTCTCCGGATCCCACGCCATAAAAGCGCCGGAAGTCACCGGGAAGTCGGTCGATTTGGTTTGGCCGACAACGACAACGTTGTTCGTCGAGTCGAGCGCTAAACCGAGAATTACGTCGGCCGTGCTTCCGCCCAGGTAGGTGCAGAAGTCTAGTGCCGTGCCGGTTGGGTTGACCTTCGCGATAAATGCGTTGTCCCCCGCATTTGCCGCCGCGGCGTTCTTCTTCTGATAAGCGGAGGTCGTGACCGGAAAGTTGGTAGAGTATGTGGCGCCGCCGATGTATGCGTCGCCTAACGAATCCACCGCGATACAGTTCCCCGATTCCCCTTTGAACAGCCCGCCGCCTTTACCGCCTAGGTAACTACCGTAAATCAACCCAGTCCCAAGCGGGTTCAACTTGGCGAAGAATCCTGTGTAGTTCCCGTTGGCGATTTCCGGGTCCGTCTTCTGGAATGCCGAGGTCGTAACCGGGAAGTTTGGAGAGTACGTGGACCCTGTTACGTAAGCGTCTCCCGACGCGTCCACGGCTATCGCGCCCACCACATCCCCGAACCCTCCACTCTCGCCGGAACCGCCTAAGAAAGTGCTGTACAGAAGGGCCGATCCAGTTGGGTTCAACTTGGTCACGAAACCTGAGCTAGCCTGGCTGGCGCCGTCCGGATCAACGGTCTGGAACGCGCCTTTCGTGGTTGGATAGTCGTTCGCGTCCGTGAATCCCGCCACGTAAACGTCGAGGTTCTTGTCCAAGGCGATGGAATAAGCTTGCGTCGGGCTCGTCCCCCCTATCAGAGTGGAATAGATCAATGTCGTCTCGGAAGGATTCATCTTCGTAACGAAGGCGCTGGGCAAGAAAGTAGCTTTTTGGGTTTTCTGATAGGCGCCCGATGTGGTGGGAAAGTTCAATGAAGAAGCAGAACCGCCTAAGTACAAGTTCTTCGAGGCGTCCAAGACGACGGCTATCGGCGTATCCGAGCCGCCCGTTCCCCCGAGGAAGGTGGAAGCGACCAGGGGGTCAATGACGAGCGATTTGCTCGTGTCGTAGCTACCAAGATCGAAGCGCACTACGTCCCCATCGAGAACCATCCGGCAAGAAACCTGAGTTTGACCCGATGCAGTCGGCTGGTAGGCGGTTAGCCCCCGCTCCTCAATCGCGCCAAGAGAGGTTTTCAGCTGAAGATTGCCGTTGGCAAGGACCTGAACTCCATCGGCCCCTTCAATCTTCAGACCAACCTGGTATGGGTCCGCACCCGGGGCGACGATCACGTCGTATCGGGGCGTTCCTTGGTCGATCGAATAGCTAACGGATATCCCCTTGTAAAGCTGCTCGGCCCTCGCTACCGCGTATCCATTCGCATTGGAGGCCCATCGGCTTTGATCGGACCCGATGAAGAAATTGTATTTCCCAGGCTGTTGATTCAGGCCGGAGACGGAGGTTGGGTGCGCGTCGACGAAACTCATCCTTACGACCTGGCCGATCATCGTTCCCGTCCGAGGTTGAAATTTTGAAGTGGGCCCCGACGATGTTGGGACAAAACGATTGAAATCGAATACGGGACCCTGCTGAGTGATCCAAAGATTCAAGCCGGGAGTCCGTGAGAGATATAGAGCTTGCGCATCCCACTGTCCCTTGTTCTCGACGAACGAGGCGGACGTCGACGCCAGGGCCTTGGACTGTAAGCTCGGTAAGCCGCTACCTGCGAAAGCGGCGCCAGAGGCTACGCCCAATGAGATTGCGAAAGTAAGTCGAAGCGAATGCATGCTCTCTCCCAGCCTAAAGCTTAACTGCGCTGAACCTCGCCCAGGCTAAATCTATTATAACGGCGAAGGGTGGGCGGTGGAAAGTGGAAATTGCGAGGAACTGGTAGCCGCGGAGGCGCATGGCCAGCAAATTTTCCGATACAATCCGCGAATTCTTTGATATATTAGTTGTTGGGGAAAGGAGTAGAGGGATGTGTTGGAGTGATTCGGTTTCAGTGGTTCGGCGTCGTTGCGTTATTAGCGTCTAGTATTGTTTCTTCCCTGGCAAGCCCTGGCGCCGCGCAGGCAAACGCGAAGGCGGCCGCTTTGGCGAACTCAGACAACAAGCGGCAGTTTGGGTTAAGCCAGTCTCAAACGTTCATCGAGAACCGTGGGCAGTGGGATTCCCGCGTGCGATACTTCGCCCGCTCTAAGGGAATCGACTCCTGGATCACGCGCGATAGCGTCGTTTTCGACCTGCACAAGTTTGTGCCCGACTCCCGCCATGGCGCCCGGCCACTCGCGAAATTCCAGCCCGTCAATGGTAAGCGCGTCGGCGATGTGGTGAAGGTGAGTTTCTCCGGATCCAAGCCAGCCACGATCGAGCCTGGTCGAGAACTGCCTGGAAAACTGAACTACATGATTGGCAATGATCGCAGCAAATGGGCGATCGGGGTTCGGCGCTATGCCGAAGCTACGGCACAGCGGATTTACCCTGGAATCTCCGCCCGCTACTATTACGACCGTGGGATGCCGAGATACGACCTGATCGTTGCGCCTGGCGCCGACCCATCGGCGGTCAAGATGCATTTCCAAGGGGCGAAATCGGTAGCCATGTCGCCTAGCGGAGCGTTGAGAATCGGAACCAGCGTCGGAACGATCGAGGAGCGCGGCCTCTACGCGTACCAGTCTGAAGGCGGGAGCAAGAAACAAGTTGCTTGCCGAATGGTGGCGGAGGGCAAGTCCGTTGCCTTTCGCGTTTCCCACTACGATCGGTCCAAGCCGCTCGTAATCGACCCACTGGTTTTCGCCACGTTCTTCGGGGGAGAAGATCAGATTGATCCGATAGTCGAAAACTCCTTCACCTATGATGCTCAGCTGTTTGGGAACCTGTCCGTAGCCCTCGACTCCGCTGAGAATGTCGTGCTGGGAGGCTCGAGCCTCGGCTCGGCATTTCCACATTCCACCGGCGCCTACCAGACAACCCACAGCGCTTATGACGTCTGCTACGTTGCCAAGCTCAACCCCACGGCAACGCAACTTGTGAGCGGCACGTATCTGGGTGGCAGCGGCGGACCTGTGGACGGCTTCGGCAATGTTGGCGGCGACTTTTGCAACGCGATTACGCTTGATTCGTCTGACAACGTCATCCTTGCCGGCCAGACTTACTCAACAAACTTCCCGACAACCTCTTCCGCTTACCAGCGAACGGTTGCGAGCGGCTCCCAAGGCAGTGGCTTTGTTTCCAAGGTGAGCGCCGATGGCAAAAGCCTCATCTTCAGCACCCTTCTTTCGTTCACTGGGCAAGCGCCAGGAACCTACTGTAGCTGCGTCGGACTCGACCCGTCCGGAAATATCGCGGTCGCCGGAACCACTAGCTCAACCTCGTTTCCCGTATCATCCAATGCGTTTCAGAAGGTCAACGGCGCCCTCTTCAACACCGCCTTTATCGCCAAGATTGCCTCGGATGGTTCGTCTGTGGTTTCGGCTACCTATCTTGGAGGAGAGCAGGTCTCCATCGCTACGGCATTGGCAGTCGACGGAGCCGGCGACGTAGCGATTACTGGCACGACGGTGGACGAGCAGTACCCCACGACGTCGGGCGCATACCAGAGCTCGGCTCCCCTTTTGGGAGACTCCGACAATATGGCGGTTATCTCCGAGGTGAGCCCTGATTGCTCGCAGTTGCTAGCGAGCACCTACTTTGCCGCTCATGGGCAGCATGGCGGAGAACCGGATACTAACGCAAGCGGCATCGCGCTTGATTCTTCGGGGAACATTGTCATCGCGGGCAGCACAAGAGCGACGGGACTGCCAGTGACCTCAGGGGCGTTCCAGACAACTCTAGAGAACTGGGCGGGGGGCGGATACATCGCCAAGTTTTCGGCGAACGCAGACTCGCTTTTAGCGTGCACTTACCTGAGCGGGTCAAACACAATTAGCGGTCAGGATCCCGACGGCATAAACTCGGTGGTTCTTGATGCAGGCGACAACGTAATCGTTGCGGGAGAAGCTCAAATGCCGACCTTCCCAACGACCTACGACGCGTTCCAGACAACCAACGCGAACGCCTTCGGCGTAGGCTTTGTCGCCAAGCTGGACCCCTCCCTCAAAGCTCTAATCTATAGCTCGTTCCTAGGAGGCAGCGGCGGAAATCAGGAACCGGACAGTTGCACCTCGGTCGTACTGGACGAATACGGCCGCGCGTTGCTGGTGGGCCAAACCGGCTCGACCAACTTCCCCGTCACCCCTGGCGCATACCAGGGAACTCTGACTGCCAGCTCCGGCGCAACCGCGTGGTTCGCCGCCAAGATTAGCTTCGACTCGTTCCCCGCTCTAAACGGCTTCAGCCTTTCGCCGACGGCGGCTATCGGGGGCAACCCGGTTACGGCTACGGTGAGCGTAAACAACGAGGCGTTGACCGCAGGAGACGTGATCACGATCACGACGGACGGAAATCCGGCCGTACCTCAACCGACGAATCCGGTCGTGCCGGCAGGCGCGACGTCGGTCTCCTTCAGCGTCGCAACCCACGCGGTTTCGGCCAATGCGACGGTCACTTTAACGGCGAGGTATGGGGGCGTCTCCAAGACCGCCAGCCTCTCCATCGTAACGGCAACCTTGACCGGTTTCTCCATTTTGCCAAACTCGGTGATCCAAGGCGGCAATACCACAGGCACCGTCACTTTGAACGCCAACGCGGGTCCAACGGGGAACGTAATCACGATCGCCGGCACAGGTCCCGCCGTCTTGCCGGCTACCGTCACGGTTCCTGCTGGAGGCAGGTCCAAGACGTTCAACATCTCGACGGCGTCCGTTACCGCGACGGTTACGGAGCACATCACCGCGACGTTCGGTACGACTGTGCAGAATCAAACGCTAACAATCGCTCCGGGGGTTCTCGCCAGTTTGGCGCTGAACCCAACTACGGTGATCGGAGGGTCGCCTTCCACGGGCACGGTCACTCTCGGCACTGCTGCCGGCGCCGGTGGAGCGGCCGTGAACCTGATCGGTTCGGTAGCGGGCACTGTACCGGCTACCGCTAGCGTCGCGGCGAGCGCGATCAGCGCCAACTTCACGATCACGACCAAGGCCGTCACAGTGTCCACGTCGGACGTGGTGACCGCTACGCTTGGGACGGCGAGCTTGAACAAAACGCTGACGATTTTGCCTGCCCCCAAGTTGACTACGTTCACCGTAAGCACTAACACCCCGTATATGACAGACGCCATTACGGGCACCGTGACGTTGAACGAGACCGTGCCTGTCAGCGTTGCGTTGGTCGCGAGCGACAGCAGCGACGGCAGGGTCGTGGTGGATTCTCAACCCGTAGTTGCGGCAGGCTCGAGTACGGCCACGTTCAGAATGCACGCGATTCAAATACCTAACGTGACAGGCGCCAAGGGCTCTAAGTCTTCGACGGTGAACGTCGCGCTCAGCGGCGTGAACCAGACGCAAGTGATCTCCAGCACTACGTTTGGCGTCTCCATGCTCACCCCGAGCGTCACGACGATTCATGCTGGGCAGACGATGATGCTAACCATCACCTCGGTCCAGCCGGCAGGCTACATACCCCTGCTCGTCAACCTTGCCACCAGCAACAGCACGCTGGCCCCGGTTGCAGCGACGACGACGATACCCGCGGGGAGCAGTTCGACCGTAATATCGATCACCGCGCCAGCCCACGTCCCCGCCCAAACGGTGGTAGTCATCACAGTCTCGATCTCGAGCGCTCCAGTGCAGACGATCAACCTGACGGTCGAGCCATAAGGCGGTGAGAGGTGCAAGGTGGGTGGTGCAAGGTGAGAGGCTGTGGGTGAGAGGTGCATACAGTGAAAAGTGATAGGTGATAGGTGAAAAGTCCCGAATAGGCTCAGCCATTTCACATTTCACCTTGCACTTGAACTTCTCACCTATCACCTACCCCCTTGCACTTCTCACCTACAGCCTCTCACCCCTCACTTAGTCCCCGCTCACCGGTCAAAGTAGCCGTCGGTCAGCGTTTTCAGGAAGGCCACGATCTGGTCTTCCTGCTGATCGGTCATGCCCATGTTGCCGATTTGCTCGTTGCTTCCGATCTGGCCCACGTGTTCGACGACGTTCGAGGCGCCTTGCGGGTTGATCATGGTAGTGGGAGACGGCCATTCGGGCCTTGGCCATAAGGGCTTCCCTTTCAGTCCAGCGTAAGGGTCGGGCTTGGTGAAATCAATGACTTCGCCCGGGTAGCTCGTTAGGTTCCGCGTGTTGTAAAAGTGAACCACCTGCTTGAGGCTCTTGAATACGCCGTTGTGCATATAGCATTTTACGAAGCCGGGATACGGCCGCATATCCACGTTGCGAAGGGTCGGGGTTTTGAAGGTTCCGTCGATAGCCAGCGGGTCGCCTTCCGCAAGATCCCCAGGGGTTTTGCCAAGCTGCGGGTACAGGAAGTCGCCGAGCCCATAATCAATGTAATCCACACCGAGATGGTTATAGCCCGCGGGGTTCGATATTCGGTTGGTCATGCGGTAGAACGGGTTGTTCGGGTTCTTAGGCACACCCAGATTCGCGTAGCAACTGAAAGTCCATAGGTCTGGGCCGATGCTTGGGTCTGCAACGATGCCGTGGCATTCCGAACAATGGGCGTTGTACTTATTGACAAGGCCATTTTTTCGGCCATTGGCGCGACCAGTGGCCATTCTTAAGCCCTCGAGCTCGTCGATCGTTAGGGTGGCCTTCCCTTCCAGCCAGGCATCGTACTTGGACGTAAACGGCGCCACCTCGGGAGACGCCTCAAACGCGGCGATCGAGCGGGCGATGAGCCGGTAGATCTCGGGGGTGGGCTGGCTGAAAATGTGCTCGCCGTACACTGCCTTGAACAGATCGCTTGAAGGACCGTTCTTAACCTTTTCCACGACGAGGGCCGGACTCCCAATATCGTGCACCGTGTCGTTTGTCTCGTTCGGGTTGAGGAAGGGCTGCTGGGCCTGGGCGGTCGCATCTGGCACGCGCCCATCGAAGAAAAGGCCGCCGGCGTAGGCGCCAAGAACTGAATCGTAAGTCGGCACGCCGGTTGGAAGGTACGTGGAGTAGGCGGCCGTCGGCACTTTGCGCTTGCCGAATCGTCCAGTGATCGTTCCGGGAACCGGCCCTAGGTCGTTATTGATGGTCGAGTTCGGATAGCTGAAACCGGCGGCCGGGGAGTGGCAACTCGAACAGGCCATTCCAGGAGGCTGGGAAAGAGTCGTATCAAAGAACAGCTTGCGCCCGAGCACGATGACGTCAGCGGGGTCGATCGTTTGCTCCTGACCGGCGGCCGCTCGTCTAGCGGCGATGGATTTGGTCGTGGATAGCGACACGACGCCGAACAAAAACAACGTGCCCGATAACCCGGCACTAAGAATCAACTTGGAAGACCGAAATTTCATCTTCAACTTTATGGGACACTTCGCTCTCAAGCGACTTTGACTCCTCTATTATATAGGCTCAGATATATCGCGCCGATCACCTACGAATGCGTTTCTAAGGCCATGCGAACGTGGCGCATAAATTGGGTTGACCCACCTGGGAGCTTGGGCTGGTCACCGTAGGCGGATTTGTGCCCTTGAAGGGATACGAGTAGACGAGCCGACAACCTGTAAGGTTCTTGCTGGCTTGCACCTGTCCTCCCGTCTCCGCCTTGGCGTGGCCATCGAAGAAGGAGCAGTTCATATGACCCGTATGGCGGTTTGCCGCCATGAAAGTTCTGCTCGGATTCGTCGAATCCGTCGTAAAATCCCCGTTGAAGGGTTCGATCCACGAGTCGGTTCGTACACCCGTCCAGTCTTCGCCCCATTTTTCGGTCACAACCATCGTCTCCGCCGGTTCTGGCAGCGAGCTAAGATTCAGGCTTTCCGCACAGGAGATCGCAATGTAGGAGCGCTCGATATCCGCGGTCCCGCTGGAGTCGTTACTCAGAGTGGGCAGACTGTCCGCCGGGCAGGCAAAAACGCCCGCCGTCTTCACGTACGGCATGAGCATATTCCACCACTTATAGTGGTTCGCCGTGTCCCCCGGGCCCAACAGCTTCGTGTTCCCAGAGCGGGAGTTTGCCCAGCCGGACCGAAAGAACATAGTGTCGTCGTAATCGGTTAAGTAGATTTGGAGCGCCAGACCCACCTGGTTCATGTTGGAAAGGCACGTCGTAGCCTTCGCCGCCGCCTTCGCCTGACTAAATACGGGAAACAAAATGGCGGCAAGGATGCCTACGATCGCGATTACGATCAACAGCTCTATCAATGTAAAAGCCTGACGCATCTCCTCTCTTTTCCCCAAAAAGCCGCGTCAGTTATACCTTGCCACACAAACCCTCACCCTCAATCGCTTCATTAATAAATCACACCTTTAGCGATAAAATTGGCCGAAGCACATTCAATCTATACTCTTTGGTAAAGGATATGGTAACCTCCGTCAAAGTTTTTATTTTGATTGATAGAAATCTTTGTCTTTACGAGCCAAAACCAGATGAAAAGAGCCTTCACCCTAATCGAGATCCTCGTCGTTATCGCGATCATCGCTGTTCTTGCGGCGATCCTGTTCCCCGTGTTTTCCTCTGCGAAGGCAGCGGCAAAGCAAACCACCTGCCTTTCGAATATGAACCAGATTGGTATGGCCCTCGTCATGTACGACACAGACAACGACGGACAGATCTTCTTTAGAACGGTTAGCGCGAACAGCGTCGGCCGTACGCGGGTCATTGACCCAACATTCATGTCCAAAACCGTTAACCCCGCCCTCTACTATACGGAGCTTTGGTACAACCTCCTGATCCCTTACTCTAAGAGCAAGCAGATTTGGGCATGCCCCAGCGACGCATTGCCCACCCTAAGCGCGGACTCTGGGGGAGCCGCCACTATCAACCGCTCTTACATCGTTTCGTCGGCAATCGAGAGCCTCTCAGAATCCCAGGTTGGCAATACCACTCAAACGATCGTCGTCACCGAGAAATCGAGCGTGGCGGGAGACACGTGGGTCGACCAGATGGATGGCGACCTGCTTCCCCAACAACTGAACCCCAACGAGATGAACGTGCCCGCAAGCAGGCATGGTGGCGGAATGAACTCCACGTTCTTCGACGGCCACGCGAAGTGGACGTCGCCAGGGGCGATCTGGACGAATGCCGACTTGAGCGGTTGCCGACTCATTCACGAATACCCCGCGCCGAAGCAAAACCTGATACTGGCGGGGACCAATACGGGCCTCTGCGATAATACGATGCCGATTTGCGGGGCGGGCACGCCGCAAACCTATTCCAACCGGTACACGGGCACGAATCCAAACCTGTGCGATGCGCCGAGCCTACAGGCGCAATTCGCGTATGGTTCTTTCTGAACGGAGAAACCCTTAAGATCGTGGCTCTTTACCGAACCATGCCGGACCACTCGCCTTCAACTGGTGTAGATATACGACCCGTCTAAACTTCCATTCTGCTCGATGGTCGTGTAAGAGGCGCCCCCCGCAAATACTGCGCTGCCGTCAATGCAGTAGATGTCCTCAATTAAACTTTGCGAGATCTTCGTGGAATAAGCGTGCGCATAGCCCCTTGGATAGCAATAGATCCCGTAGTTGGTATTCTTGATCGTGGCGCTGTCGACATCGATGACACCTTCGTTGGCAGCCTGGGCGCCGAACTCTACGTTTTGGATAAGGCACGACGAAGCGACGATTTTCCCTCCGTAGTTTGCGAGCACTCCGTTTTGTCCAACCAAGGCGGCGCCGTAAGAGCCGTCTAACGTCCAACCTGTTGTAAAGTTTATTGCGCCACCGAGATAAGCCTGGCAAGCGGCAACCTTGCAGCCAGTAATCGAGCTAGCAGTCGTCAGATTGATGGTCGAGTTGTTGTCGCTCTCGACCCCAATGTCGTACCCGCTGATTGGACAGCCTGCGACGGCGACAATGGATGAGGCATCGGTAGCAAAAATCCCGTATCGCGGCGCATCGTCTAACACACCCTCAATGGCTAGATTGCTCAGGGTCCCAAACTTGTGGCCCGAATCGATTGTAAACGCGCTCGAAGATCCAAAGCCAAGCTGGACCTTGGATGCATTATCGCCTAAGATCGATATGCTCGCGCCACAAGCCTGATTTAGAGAAAAGGGGGCGGCAAAGTTTTGGATGAATGGGCCGTGAACTGAGGAAATGTAGAAATGAAGAAAAGCTACGTCGGCAATACGGGCGTTGTGCGCGTAGTTCCAAGCGGTGACAAGGCTTGTAAAGGTTTGACCCACACCGACCATTAAGGTCGTGTTTGCCCTAACTTCCCAGAGCTCCCACTCGTCGTATTTGAACCCGCCAGGCGTCACTGCATGCGTAGCCCGCAGCACGTTGCCGTTGAGCTGAACCTGGTCGCCAATGGCGTAGCTCGCAGAGGAACTCCACGCGGGGGGATAGCTTTGGGCAGACGTCAATGATGCAAGAGCGAATGCTAGGAGCAGGAAAAGCGCGGCGCGTCGGATTATCATAGGGGTCGAGGAAGGTGTTTGGGATTCGCCCGTTCCTGCCATATTGTCGCACAAACGCCCATCTCAGTTTCCGGCCAAGTCTTTGTCACCTTCGTGAACCTTGGCGCTCGCGGTCTGAGCGGCGCTTTGGGCTCGGTCGATATCGGAGCGAACGACGCCTTTCTGGCCGGGGTCGCCCACGGTTACCGAACTCTCGCTGGCGCAGCCAGCGACGAGGATTCCGGCAAGAGCAAGTAGTGTGAGCTTCATAAGGTCGTTATTCCACGGGATGGCGCTTTAGATTTACGGTGCGCCTATTCTCGGATCACGAATGTGTGACCGATCGGTATTCGTGATACTCTCAATATGGTGAGGGTGAATCCATGTTTCAAATCCTAGGTCTCGTTCTTCTGCTGGGCCAACCCGGCCAGGCTCCGCAGGGCCATTTGATGGACGCGAAGGAGGTTTTGCGCGAACTGACGAAAACCCTGGTCCCTACCGTTTCGTCGTCGAAGCTTCCGTTGGACATCGGCTCCTTTAACAGTCGGTCCGACGGAATGAGCTTGGCAGACGCCGCTGACGGCTGGCTTAAGCTGGTCGACGAGACGGATGCGGAGCCTCGCAATCCAGACTCATTGTCAAGCTCCCGCTTCAAGGCGATCGAAGCCCTACCAAGGCCAGAGGCTTGGCCCTTAATTCAAGACCGATTGGCCAAGAGGGGGAACGACTTCCATACCAGGGCCCTGCGTCTGCTCTTCGACACGCTTCTCGGCAACGAAAGAGGGGTCGTGCTCGACTGCGAGGCGCTTAGACAGAGCGCGCCAGAGCAAAGCAAGTACTCCCTCCGCCCGCTTTCGATGATTGAGGAGCCGGCCGCAGTGGCAACGGGTGACCTTGAGGTGCTCGGCAAGCTATTTAACTTGCAAGCTGTATCCACCGAGTTATCGTATGGATCCGGCTTGCCCGACTTAGTCGGTATGTTTGGCCCAGAAAGAGCCAGAAAGATGATCAAGGGAATCCTCGAGGCTGCGGCTCAGCAGCTCGGACAGGTTGATGGCTCGGATACGAAGCGGTTGGCGAGGTTCGTGATGATTGAGGATATTGCCAACATCAAAAAGCCGCAATGGTCCCTCGCGGAGGGCCCCGACCGGGCCGAGTACGTGTCGAAGCTGGTCGCTAAGTTTGGGGTCGATTCTCTCAACGACGGAGGGGGCAGCGCGAAACTGATATACGGGCTGAGCTTGCTGAAGGCAGGAAAGATGGATGAAGGAGGCGCGTTCTTCGCAAAGGATCAAATAGACAGATACGACCAAGACTATTCGTTCACGGACTTTGGCGGCGCGGTAAGGGTCTTTGATCTCCTCTCCCAGCTACTGGACCGGTACCCAGATTCCCGAGTTTGGACGCTCTACACTCCTCTTGGAGAGGAGCTCGGCAAGCAAATGGAAATCGGTTCAAGGCTGGACCAGCTTCTTCATAAACAAGGGGTCGCCAAGGCTTCAATCGCAGAGTTCATTATTCAAAAGGGCGACCTGGCTGCGGCCGCAGGCGACATTCACGGGGCCGTGGTGAGCTACTTAGAGGCGCTAAGGGCGCTTCCCGGCTTTGATCCGAGCCTTCCCTACCGAGATGACGACCAACATGTTTTTGGGAAACTGGCGAAGTTGGCATGGGCTTCGGGTTACCGAGAAGCCACCGACGCGGCGCTCCAGATCGCACAGCAAAGCAACTTAGGCGTTTCCATATACGACGACACGATCTTAACGCCAGCACTCTTATCGCAGAACCGTATTTCTGATGCCCAGGCCCTGATCGTGCGCGAAACGTTATCGGCGGGATCCGGACAGCGATCGTTGGCCGAAATGATTGTGCCAAGTCGACTGGCGGAGTACTACTATTTGACTAACCGACCGTCTGACATCGTTGAGCTCATCGACGGATTTCCAGTCTGGCCTTCCGACGACTTGCACAACGAACTTCTGCGAACCAGCGCGTTTGGCTGGGGAGGCCCACCGGCGACACCAACCATGGGTTTTTATGCGGCCTGGGCCTTTTCCAAGACGGGCCGAAAGGAGCTTGCGATACGCACCCTCCACGACCTACTAAGCAACGATCTGTCACAGGACGACGCCTACGATCTGTTGAATCAGCTCGAGGGTGAACCGGCTTTGGCGTTGTACGACGATCTAATCAACAATGACCGCTGGGCGCCGAGGCCGGTTTCTTGGAAGGCTGACCTCTTGCGGCGATTAGGGCGTTTGGAGGCGGCGGAGGCCCTTGCGCGTAAGGCAGTGGCGCTCGACCCCAGTGACGGGGAAATGACGGCGGAGGGCCACCGCCTAATGTCGTGCACAATCCTTGCCCGCATCCTTTGGGCTCGTGGAAAAGTTGTAGAGGCGGAACGATACGAGGCCCTAGTAAAGGCCGTGCGGCTTGGAGAGAAAGGAGACGAATATCGGTCTGCTGGGCTATTCCCCCAGGCGCTTGCGCAGTACGAGGAATCTTCAAAGGTATTTCCAGGCCTTTATTTCGTTCAACTCAGCATGGCCTTTGACCTAGAGCACATGGGGAAGCATGCCGAGGCCATCAAACACGTGCAGCGAGCCTATGAGCTGATGCCGGACGGCGTCGGTAAAGTCGTCCCTGAGTTCCTAGCGACCGCTCCGAATATCATGTACGAGCAGCGGCTTCTTAACTCGGACGAGAGACAAACTGCTATCGCCGAACTGACGAAACGGATCGCCGACGAGCAAGGGCCATCAAGTTCCCAAGCGAATTACCTTTTGGGGCAGTTGCACGAGGAATCGGATTCAAAAGCAGCCTTCATCGCCTATGAGAGAGCGGTACACATCGACCCGGACAACCTCAGTGCTTGGGCTGCAATTTTGGGCCACAGGGGAGCGGCTCCATGGGATCTGGAGGCCCGGGCCTCGCTAAGGGTAGCCGCTCTTGATCCGATGCATCTTCACACCGGATACTACACGGGGTATTCGGGTGACTATAGGAAGCTTTGGCGGACCTACGACACGGCGGCGGCCCGTCTTCCAATTTCGCCATCCGGCCCACTGTATCCGCTTCGCAATAGCCCCCCCTTGGCCGCCGTAGCTGCGTCCATAATGGGCGACGACTCCTGGTCTCCCGGCTGGGTTTTCGCAGATAATGGGGTTGGACCGGCCAAAGCGGCCCTCAGAGACGGCCCGGGAGCGGCGCTAGCCGCCGACCCTGTCATCGCGGCGATCTGCGCGCTATACTCCGGGCAATAACGGAGCCGGAACCGCTTTGGCGAAGCCCGATCCGCTCCCCGACGAGGGCAACATGGCCAAATCCCTGCGGGATTGGTCTTACAGAATGGATTCAAGCCTGGGGGAGTTGGGGTAGATGTTTTTGCCGATTCCCAAGGCTCGGAGCGGCGTCAAGCCGCCGGAATACAAAGCGCTGTCAAGCCAGCGCCCTCCAAAGCGCCTCAAAGGCTCACCCGTTGAAAAATGGGGCGAAATAGCTTAAAATGAAAAATGCCTTGGGGGGCGCAATGGATAGTCGATACAGCAAAATCACCATCACTCTTCTTGCCACGCTGATAGCGGGCCTTACTCTGATTCCCGCTGGATGCGGCGGGGGTGGCGGAGGCAATGGCGGGAACGGTGGCGGAGGCGGCGGTGGTGGCGGAACTACTCCTATTACGCCGGCGTCGGCTTCGGGGACCGTTGCTTTGCCTACCGGGTCGAAGCTTGTGCTGAGTCAGCTCACCGTCAACACGGGAATCGACACCCAACCCGTTTCGGCAAAGGGAACGTTCACCGTGCACACCGTTGGGAATGGGCTTTGCCCGGTGCTGCTCGAGGATGCCTCCGGCAACGCCGTGATGGCCGGGTATGTGGATTCGCGAACCAGCGGCACCGCGTACGCGGGCGGTAAGGGCCATATAAGCGCTACGGATACGGCGACCTTTCTGATGTTTTACTCGCTCGAGGGCTACACCATGCCGATGGGCTATTACGATCAGGTGATGGCGGCGGTAGCGGCCGAGCCCCAAATCAAAACGGTTGCGGCCACGGTTGCGGCGCGCATCGCGGCTAACCCGCTTGCCTTGGTGCAAAAAGACGCCCAGATCGTATCGGCGGTTTCCACCGCGACGACGACGATCGAGAACGCGGTTATCGCGAGCCAGCCGCGCGTTCAGCCAGGCGCCCAGGTGGCGGCAGACGGCCCGGGCGTTCAGGCCATGACGGTCAAGGTGCTCAAGCCGCAATCCGGCAACAGCTACCAGGTGCTGGTAACGCCGGGCGAGCAGAGTGGAATCACGCCTCTGATCGAATCCACGTCGACGGGGGCGACGTTATCTTTCGTAAACACCTATCGCCGGCGGTGCGCTGCGTTCGCCTACGAAACGGCGATCGAGACCCAAGCGATGGGACAGCTTCAGTACATCACGCCTGTCCCGGTTGAGACGACCACGAACGGGTTGTTCCCGCAGGCGTACTCTGCATTTGGCGCGCCCCAGCCCGTCGTCCCAGCCTTCCCTATCCAGCCCTCCAACGCTTTGCACGGGACGATTGGTTCGATCATCGACAAGTTTTACGGGTACCCGGCCTTCACCCCCGCCCGAACCGATGGGATGAACCTGCCCGTCGACCCATCAAACGTTGAAACCGACTTCACGATCATCGTTGTCGGACCTTCGGCCCTGAAGCAGAACTTCGACCAGATCGGGCTCCAGTCACTTCAGAAGTACGTCCCCGACTGGAAGAACACGATTGGCGCCCTAGTCCTGACCACCGCTACGCTCGACATCGTGGTCCCTCTCGCATTCAGCCTGCCGTTCACGGAGGAGTTCGCCCCTCAGGCAGGCATCTTTGGAAATGGAGCGGCAGGAGACATCATGAACGCCGTTGCCGCTGCGCCGGATACGGCGGTTTCGTACCAAGCGGGAGATCAGAAAGGATTTGACGATTCGGTTGTTCAGAACCTGGGCGACAGCGGCAATTTCCGCGATAACCTAATCAAGAACTTCACGATCGAGTTCTACTCGGCTTACAAGGGCACGCCGACTACAGAATCGCTGGCGAAGATCACTTCGTTCTTCAAGCAAGCATCCCTCATTCTGTCCGTCGCCGACTTCGTGCTTCTGACCGCCGACGTGAGCACCATCATCTGGTCGACCTTCCACACGAACCCGTTGGAGTGGTGGACGGCGAAAGTGCTGACCGGCATCTGCGGGCCTGACCCCGCTCCGGTGCTAAGCAGCGCCTACACGATGACGTTGAATAAGCAGAACTACTACGGAGGCCAGACTGGGACGCTGACGATCAAGGTCGCTGCGGGCAACAAGGAGTTGACGAACCTTCAGGTCGACATGCAGTACAACACGGACAACGGCACGATTCCGATTACGAACCTGACGTTGGACGGCAAGGTGGTGAAGAACCCATGGCCCGGCGGCCAGCTCTTCTGGAAGCTTACGAACCCAGGAGAGGAGGAAACGCACACGTTGCAGATAACGTTCGGGCAGCCGGTGAATGGTCAAGGCAAGCCAGTCGACTTCTGCTCCGCGGTGGCCCAGGGTCCGCAATTTGTGCTGCAAGGCTTCGGCCCGTACGACACGTTCCCGCCAGTAGCGTTCCTCTACTTTAACGTGCTGCCCGCGGACGTGAAATAGGTGAAAGGATAGAGGATAGAGGTTAAAGGAACAGTTTCTTGTCGTGGATTGCTAGAGGTCTTATCCATCAAATGTTTACCTTTAACCTTTCACCTTTCACCTTTCACCTTTAACTTTTCACCTTACAGCGCTCACCCGATCGACCAACTCGCCCTTTTTCGTCAATTTTCGTCCTAGGATGACAGCCGAAAGGATGACTTGGCGTTTGCGCTTTGGACTTCCTACAATGTCATAGGACGCATTCTGTGGGAGTGATATGACGCTGAGATTCCTCGTCGCTTTTATGCTGCTTCTGCCCGTGGCCGCGCTTGCGGGGCCGCCACAGTACTCCGTGTGGATTTTGCCATCTACTAGCCCGCTTGGGCAGAGTCTTGAATATTCCGGAATCAACAACAACGGCCAGGTGGGCGCCAACGACCAGAACCATAACATCTACTTACTGGACCCCGTACTCGGCTTCCAATATCTGGGAACGCCCCAGCCCAACAATGGGTACGCCTATGCGGGCGCCGTCAATGATACCGGCTACGTGATGGTCAACCTTTATACACCCGGTGGCGCGTATGCTTTGGTGATGGGCGGCATCAACATTCCGGGCTACCTGCAATTGCCCGGTCTCACTAGCGACGTCATCGGTTCAACCTCGCACGCGCTGAACGACGCAGGCCAAGTTGTTGGAAACACCTACACTGGAACTTACGCACAACAAAATGTCGCGCCGCACGCAGCTTTGTGGTTTGCCGACACAGCCTACGACTTGGGCACGCTTCCCGGCGGCGTCAGTAGTAGCGCGACAGCAATCAATATGTACGGTGTAACGGCAGGCTGGTCTTACGCAAGCGACGGCAAGCAACATGGGGCCATGTTTGGCGGCGGAACGGTGACTGACTTAGGGATTCTCCCAGGGGGTAGTTTCGCTTATGTGAACGCCATCAACTCCACGGGAACCTGCGTGGGCTTTGGCGCCAACTCCGCCGGCGTAGGTCGCGCGATTCTATTCAGCGGTGGAACTGTGCAAGACCTGGGGGCCCTACCAACGACCTCGCTCTACCCTTCAAGTGACGCGGTGGGAATCGCTGACGACGGCGTCATAGTTGGATATTCGAATGTGTATCCGGGCGATGGCAGCGAGTACCACGGGTGGGTTCTGTCGAACGGGACGATGTACGACCTCACAACCTTGACTGGCATTTCTTGTGAGCCCACCGTAGTGAACAGCAGTGGCCAAATATTGGCGGAAGAAAACGTTCCGCCATACAACTACGTTGTGCTAACTCCAATTCCGCAGATCCTGACCGTCACGGTCAGCCAGCGAGTGGACGGAGGAAGCGTCCCCGATGGGACGGTGGTGAAGTTGCTAAACAACGACGGCACGGCGCTTTCGCCGCCGACCTCGAAAACAACCGTTGGCGGGGTTGTAACGTTTACGAACCCTCCTAGTCCCGCTGGATCCAACACGACTTACGAAGTGGAGGTGTGCGTTCCGTCCGGCGGGAAGGGCGTTCCTGCCGTGGAGAACAACGTGTCCCTGGGCTCGACCACTGTTTACTTCACAGCGGTGAAGGGAGATGTGGTTCAGTCCCTAATTTCGGCCCCGCCCGTGGCACTCGCGACATGCCGGATCGATGGTGTATCGGTGGTTACCGGCACGAACGGCATGACTCCGGCGGTTTGGCTGCCGGACGGAACCTACAGCGGATGCTCGCTAAGCATGAGCCCCGGCCGGCCTTGTACCTTTACCTTGACCCTGGGCGCCTCATCGTCTACGAACCTTGTGGCGTATTCCGGTTATGCCGGGTTCCTGGCCCACATGACCCGGGTGTATATGACGGCGCGAAACTCTAACGGGACGACCTTTATTCCGAAGACGGGAACGTGGTCGATCACGCCTGGTGCGCTGTCTGGGGCGGTTAACGGCCAGGTTATCAGCCCGGAGTTCTGGCTGCCAAACGGGACTTATACAGGTTCGCTTTCAGGAGCGGCTTCAGACGGTTCGAGTTCGTTCAACGTGGGTACGGCTACCTCTAGCGGCCAGCGAACGGTTGTCGTGGGTTCGGGCCCTTAGGGGTCTAGCTTCGGTCGAGCTACGCTCGCCCCGCACCCTGAGAGGGTGCGCCACTTCGGTTGCTTGCTGGGATTGCTCGCTTTATTTACGCAGTTTGGGGGGAAACCTGTTTTGCTTGATTGTCAGGATTCCCGTAACGACTTGCCAAGCTCCACATAAATAGGCGAATGCCTCAAAATACGGACTTCCTTTGTCGACCGTGACGTTGCCGTTGCCACGGTGTCGAATAGAATCCTGTCCAAACAATGGGGCGGCGAAGATGCAGAACGCGACTCCGACGCATATGATCATGACGCCTTTCATGCGATCAGTCACGGGCGACATCATAAGCGCAGTTCTACCACAAACTCCAATTTGCCGGGTTTTGCCAATTATTGCCTTATTGCGCCCTGGTGAAGTTGAGGCGCCGAGATGGCCTAATGGCGGCGCGTAGTCGTGCTGGTGACGCGGCCCTGACCGATGGTGAGGCTGCTCGAGTTCGGGCCAATGGGGCCACCACCTCCCGCGGTGGCGGCGAGCGCGTCTAGCTGGCGAGGTCCTGCCGCCTCTTGCTGGCCCTCCGAAGAAGGGGTTGGTTGCTCGTCGGTCCGCTGGGCTTGTCGAGGTGGCGGTTTACTAGCTTGCGCCTCCGCCGACCCCGGCGCGGACTCTGTTTCGGGCGGAGATGTATAAAATGGAATTGTGGAGGACTGAGGTGGAGAATCTTGGATTGGACCGATCCTCATGATCGGAGCATCGTCTGCCTGCCGGGGCGAGTATGACGGGTTGTACTGTTGAGCGGGCTCCGATGCAGGGCCCGCTCGGACTGTGTCAGGAGCTTTACTCGTCGCAGAGGCTGACGCTATTTTGGGGTTATAGAACCGATCGATAGTCGTCGGCGGGTTCGCCATTGGAAGCGCGTTGGAGTTCGTTCTGGAGAGGTCCGCTGCCGCTTCACGTTCTCTGGTTGCCTGGATATCGTTAAAGATGAGGGACGCCGTCCCAATAAATACAAGCCCCAAGACGACAAACGACGTGACGATGCCGCCAAGAGCGAGCCCTTTGGCCATGCTGTGCAGAGATTTTCGGCCCATCCACACGCCAACTGCGGCCAGCATCATTGCGACAGCCAGCATAAAGGGCGATCCGAACCCAACCGCCGATGAAAATGCGTACCAGCCGAGTGACATGAAGGCTAGAATTCCAACGATTAAACTTGCGATGGCCTCGACCTGCCCCGGTTCACCCTTTGGGAGGGATGCCGACATTGGAGCAGCGTAGACCAGGAACGGCTGTGACGCATGAGCCGACGCTTGCGGAGGTGAAGCAGGAGAGTTGAACACATGCCCACAGTCGCACCGGGCGAAGTTGTGAGGGACGCAGGTCTTGCAGATAGGGCAAATCTTAGGTGGCTGGCCCATGTGGACATTATAACAAAAGTCGTGAGCTTGGGGGTGCTGTAGAATGCATCAATCAGAGAGCGAGAATGGCACGGACCGCGAGGTATTTCGTGATCAGTTTGGGAGATTGGTCCTTCTGCTTTTTGTAGCCCCGCTAGAGCGAGCCGCCGGTCGAAGGGGGCACCCCAGCGAAGGGGCCGCGTAAGCCGCGATTCACGTCAAACTCTCCCGCAGCTCGCCAATTTGGTAAAATCAAAAGCTCACGTGGATCGTTAGCTCAGTTGGTAGAGCAGCTGACTCTTAATCAGCGGGTCGTAGGTTCGAATCCTACACGGTCCACCAAGATTTTTGGAGTGATAGATGAGCGATTTGCAAAAGCTGGAGAACGCTGTTCAACGTCTCTCTCCCGAGGCGTTTGCGGAGTTCAGGTCCTGGTTCGCACAATATGATGCTGACCTTTGGGACCAGCAGATCGAAAGGGATGCCAAGGCGGGACGCCTCGATAAGCTCGCAAATGAAGCTCTAAGCGACCTGCGGGAGGGCCGCTGCACTAAGCTTTGACTCATCGTGCCTCGCCTAGCTTTTGGCTGGGCTACAACGCCTTACCGCGCCCCACTCAGTTAGCTGCGAATAAAGCCTATCAACTGTTGCGAGCAGACCCGCGCCAACCGTCTTTGCACTTTAAGAAAACTGGTCGGCTGTGGTCCGTAAGGATCGACCTAAATTGCCGAGCCTTGGCCGTTGAGAAAGGCTCGACCTTTGTATGGTTCTGGATTGGTGGCCACGCCGATTATGAGAGAGTCTTAGCTGGGTAGTAGGTTCGAGCCCCGCACGGTTCCCCAAAAGTCCGCAATCACGGCCCCGGGCTAACGAGAACCGGCCGCTGCCCATTCGCCGTTAGCGTCCCAACCTGAAAAGGACTTGAACCGTTCGACGCTGCCCCAGATAGCGAGCCCGCGTAAGCCCCGTTTGGCAGCCAGAAAGAAGGACTGATGACCTGGCCGTTCACTGGCCCGGACAGCGCGCCTGGTGAGATCGACCACGTTCCCGCCTTCGGAATGAACGATGTTCCATTCGCGTTTCGCGCCGTCATGTAGACCCTGGTCATGTGGGCGAGGAATCCGGCATATCCGGAATACGCGACCAGGTTCGAAGACGAGGACGCCCCTAGAGTCAACGTAAAGGTGCAGGGCCGCCCTGGGCTCATGCTGAGCGAGCATCCGCTGTAAGTTCCGTCGGGAAGCCAAACCGCTGGAGTCATACCATTCGTGCCTGTGGCGACCGATACGCCATCGATCCGGCATGTCGCGAGTGCCACCGGCGGCGTCGAAGTTAGGGACTGAACCACATCCCCCTTCACCGCCGTGTAGTAAACCGTGGTCGAGCCCAAAGACACGCTGTGCAGTACTGCGGGTACCCCTTTGCCGCCCGTTGGCACGCATACCTCCACCTCGTACGAGGAGTTGCCCCCGCTTGGGTTTGGCGGGCTCGAGAACGTAGCCACGCCGCCAACGGTGGTTGCCGAAGTCGGCGGCGAAAGAGCGGTCCCGCTATTGTTCAACAGCTTCACCACCGTGCCATCGGGCACGCTTCCTCCGTCCACGCGCTGAGTCACCGTCACCGTTAACCCTCCCCCCTGTGTCTGTGGAGTGAGCACGTAGTATCCGCCCTGGCTGCTAGATGCCGCAAGAATCACACCGCCGCTGGTGATGGAAACGGGTTGGAAAGGCGCCAAGATTGGCTGATCGACCGCGTTCACAAGGTCGTAAGTGACCCCTCCCTTATAAATCCAACCATGGAGTTGCGAGTCGGGCGCGGCGCCCAGCGTCTGGCCAAGTACGGTCCCGTCGTTTGCAATGCCGATGCCATCGTCGTTTCTCGATATGGCGGACGGCATGAGCAGCACACCCGGGAGGGTTTGCGCCGAAAGCAGGGTGAAGATCGTTGCGTAGTTATTCGTCGCGTCGTGAGAGTAGCCGGCAATCACCCCAGAGTCGTTGATGCTGTTGGCCCGCCCGCCAAAGTTGCCGGGCGGGTAGGGGAGCGGAATGTAACCCGGCCCGTTGAACTCCACCGGAGAGTATGCGCCTGTGCTTGGATCCTGGATGTACCCCGCCACGACGCCGGAGTTGTTGATCGACAGACCGGTCGCGTAGTTTCCGTTCGACCCCAAGTCTTCCAGAGTAGGCCCAGCTAGCGCCCAAATAACCGCATCCACCGCGAGTGGGCCCGAATCTGAGTCGCCGGTTGCCTGCCCCGCGTTGTTGATCGCGAAACCGTCCGAGTTTGGATAGATGGATGGCAGCAAAGGCAGGAGCTGCGGGTTGGGAGATTCTGCCTCTGTCATGAGAGCCGCAACCGTATTGCCGTCAGGGTCGTCGGCTTGGCCGATCGCCGCCCCCGCGTCGTTTAGGCCGTATGGCCGAACATCCATACCGGTCGCAAGGAGATGAAAAGTCCCATCTACATCGACCAGATACGCGGACGAGGGGCTATCCTTCCCATGCCCACGATCATACGCCAGCGCCTGGCCAAGGTTGTTGACCGCAACATAGCTGACCCGATCCCCGTCCGGCGCCGTCTGCGGAAGCGGACGCGTAACGTAAAACGGGTGAGCGCCTAACCCCGCTTGCGGCGTGAGAACGTAGTAACCGCCGATGGCACTCGAAGCCGCGAGGATTACGCCTCCACTGCTGATCGAAACGGGATTGAACGGCGCGAGGCTTTGCTGGTCGACCACGTTCGCGAGGTCGTAAGTGACCCCTCCCTTATAAACCCACCCGTGGAGGCGCGAATCGGGCGCCGCGTTCTCCGACTCGCCAAGCACCGTACCGTCATCCGCGATGCCGAAGGCGTCGTCGTTTCTGGAAACGGATGGCACAAGCGGAAGGCCCGGAAGATCCTGGGCGGAGAGGAGCGTGAAGACAGTAGCATAGTTGTTCGTCGCATCATGCGTATAGCCCGCCATAACACCGGCGGAGTTGATCCCATTTGCCTGCCCTCCGGAGTTGCCAAGCGGTTCGGGAAGCAACATGTATCCCGGCCCGTTGAACTCCACTGGAGAGAGGGCGCCCGTGTTTCCGTCCTGGATGTATCCGGCCACGACGCCGGAGTCGTTGATCGACATGCCGGTCGCATAGTTTCCGTTCGAACCCAAATCTTCGATCGTCGACCCGGCTAGCGTCCACAGGGCCGCGTCGGCGACGCCGTCCGCGCCGACATCCGAGTCGCCAGTCGCCTGCCCATTGTTGTTGATAGCGATTCCATCGCTGTTTGGAGAGCTGCTCGGCAATGAGGGCAGGATTTGGGGCGTGGGCGAGGTTGCCTCGCTCATGAAAACGGCAACCGTTTGGCCAAGGGCATTCTCGCCATCCCCTATCGCGACGCCCGCGTCGTTTAGGCCGTAGGGCCGAAGCTGCTTGCCGGAGGCGAGGAGGTGGAACGAACCGTCCACGCCGACCAGGTACGCATAGGAAATACTGTTCGGACCGTGGCCCGCGTCCAAGGCAAGAGCTTGGCCAAGGTTGTTGACCGCAATGTAATTGACCCGATCGCCGTTAGGTGCGGTTTGAGGAAGCTGCCGGGTGACGTAATAAGGTTGGGCAAACGCCAAAACCGGCGCCAAAAGTGCGCCCGCAAGAATGGACTTGAGATGCATACCAGTTCCTTGAATCTATTCTGGCAAGAAACCTGCAAAATGCCAAGTCGTCCTTTCGGATGTCATCCTCGGTGCGAAAACGGGCCCAAAATGGAAGTTGGGCTGTCCACCGCATCGAGCCATGCCTTGAGATCGACCGATCGGCGCCGTCGTAGAAATGAGCACCCCAAAAGCCCTTTCGCGGCGGCGGATAACAACCATGATCGTTCGAGAAACGGAAAGCGACCTCTACCTCATCACCCAACCAGACCATGCGGTGCTCGCGGCGGAGATTATGACCTCATGGAAGCACAACGGTTGGCCGGACCATCCGCGGAGAGACCTCGTAGAAACCGCCACCCTGCACCACGACTGCGGTTGGAAGGAAGTCGATGCAAGCCCCAGGACAGACCCAGTAACAGGCATGCCGTTCTCGGTCTTCAATCTTCCTCTCGGGGAGCGGCATGCTGTCTGGTACAGGGGGGTCGAACGGACAGCCGAGATGGATCCTTACATCGGAGCGCTCGTGGCGCATCATGCCGTAACCGTGTATTCGCGCTTCAACGAAGTTTCCGAATGGCACCGGTTTTTCCAGGACATGCGCGAAATGCGGAAGGAGCACCTGGCGAAATCAGGCCTCGACATGGATACCCTGGAAGCGGACTATGCGATCGTCGCCCTCGGGGACCGAGCCTCCCTCGTATTTTGCTTCGCCACCCCGGAAAGCAGCATCCTGGGCTACGATTTGAGACTTACGGGCGCGGCAGAAGCGGCGCCGGACGGAGAGTTGGATGGAGGACGGTTGGTCTTTTCGCCGGACGGATTCGAAGGCGGCGAGAGCGAGATTTCGGTGATTGCACGGCAGATTCCGAAGCGGCCGTTTGCATCGGACGAAGATCTCGCGGCGGCGTTGGCGACCGCGCCAGCGGTGAGGATCCTTGGCCAAGTGTCAGGCGCGGTTTCGGTTCCCGCCGAAGCGGGATAGCTGACTTACCCTCTGTCATCAACTGCTAAACACATTGGAACTCGAATCCACCGAGGTATTGGGCGTACCGTCGCCTACGGCGAGGACGCTGGAACCGTGAGTTGCCTGGACGTCGAAGCCTCCCTCAGAGCCGCCGTGAAGCGTGCATCCGTTTACGTTGACCAGGCTCCCAAAATCCGCGTAAATGTTTGCGTTGCTGCAGTTGATGACACTAGAGCCGCTACCAACGAACACTCGAGCCCCATTAACGGCGTAAATAGCATAATTGCTCAAGACCCCGCCGTTTAGCGACGTGTTAGAGGGAATGTAGATCGTGCCTCCGTCGGCGCTGATCAGGGTGGACTCGTTTCCGTTGAATTTGTCTGTCCCGAGGAAGTTGACGACCGCTCCCGAAGTAGCCTCAACATAGGTTTGAAAGTTACCATTGAAGGTCACAGACGCAACCGATGTGAGCGCCGCGTTCGAGGACGCGACTAGACCGTCATAACTGCCGATCCCAATGTTGGCGGTAATCGATATGCCGGAGAGCGCCGCAAGGCTGTGGCCGCTATCGATAACGAAGCCGTTCGACTGGCTGAAATCAAAGTCGATGTTGCCCGCGTTGTCACCGATGACCGATATCTGAGCGCCGAACGGGTGGTCCAATGAGAATTGCTTTGCGAGGGTCTCCGAGTGGTTCCCTTTCGCGGTTGAAACATAAATGTGTAGGTACGCGCCTTCCGCGATCGTCGCATTCTCCGCGTACTGCCAGGCAAGCTGCAAGGTCGAAAACGTTTGGCCGATTCCCACCTCGAGAACGGTGTTCGACCGCACCAGCAGCATCTCCCAGTCGTCGTATTTGAAACCACCGGGCGTCACCGCATGGGTGCACCGCAGCACGTTGCCGTTGAGCTGAACCTGGTCGCCCACCGCATAGCTCGATGCCGCACTGAATGCGGGTGGATAGGATTGCGCGGGCGCATTCGCGCACATTGCGACGATCCCTATGACTGCTGCCCAATAAATATTGCTTCGCATTGCCTATCCTCCCAAGGACGTATAAACCCAGTTTAGCAGGATGTTTGGCGAAAAAGGCGAAAGGCGCCGATCCGCAAGGAGACTCCATTAGCTGGCCCCCCGCTTGAGAACCAACTCAACAAGTTTTTCTGCCTCGTCCATCGATTCGGGCAGCGCGTAAACGATCCAATCCGGATAAGGGGACCGAATCTCGAAAAGAACAAGTTGGGGCGAGCCATTCAGGCCGAAGCTCTGCGCCGTCCTCCTAATTCCAGAACCATCAGCTAGATCGAAGACCATTTGCATTTTGAAATGGCGCTCCCTTGCCAAGTCCTCGATCGGCTTCCGGTCAGGAATCGGCGGATGGACGGCGATAACCTCAGTTCCCGGGTTCGCTTCCTGTAGCTTCGAGAGCTCCTCCAGATTTGCGAGCGCGGCCTTGTCCGTCGCGGACCAAAAATAAAGCAGCACGGCGTGAGAGTGAACCTGGTTCACCGAAATCGCCGGATCGAAATAGACGCTGGACACGGGAAATCCCGGAACTAGGGAACCAGCGGTTCGGGGAAGGTGACTTTTTCGGCGGGCGGGCTCTCCAGTCGCAAAACTGTCTTTGCTCCAGAGTCGCCCATGTGGAACAGGCGCGGTGGGTGGAGGTCTCCCACTATGACATCGAACTCGGCTCGCGGCACCTCTTTCAGCTCGAAGTTGCCATCCTCGTCAGTGACGGTCTGTGCTTCGCCGCCTTGGAGCGCAACGGGGGCAGCCACCACAGGGATACCCGCAGGGTCCACTACTTTCCCTCTCAGCGATGCTTCGCAACGCCTCACTAGGATATCAGCCGTCAAGGTCGGCCCTGATTGCGCGGCAATCTCCACTTCACTGGGACTGCACCAACCGGCGGCGCGCGCCTGGATAGCCAGGGTCCGACCAGGTGGAACGTTTTGGAACTGAAAACTGCCGCCAGCGCCGGACTTGCACTGGGCTTCCTCCCTCGATCCATAGCGGTCCTTCGATAAGAGCGTGACCGTTGCCCCTTCCAAACCTACGCTCCTTTCATCGGCTACTCTGCCGGTTACGGACAATGCCACGTTGGGTTCCACTTTGAGCTTGACCGGGCCCGAAACGTCCCAAAGCGTGCAGTCCCTGGTCATCTTGCCGTTCCATTCCGCGCTGATTTCGTTTGGGCCCGGGTGCTTTACAACGTATTTGAACTGCCCTCTATCGTCGGAAACGACTAGATCGGCCCCTTGAGAATTCGCCCGGCCCGGGAATATCCTTACCGTCGCGCCTTCCACTGGACCTCCCTTCTCGTCGACCACTTCTCCGGTCAGCAGCCGCTCATAGTCCGGATCTTGGAGAACATCATGGTCGACCAGAGCCGACCGCCCTTGCGTTAGAAAGACCTCCTTCGCACTACCGTCCCCGAATACGATCTTGTAGCTTCCGGCGGGCATGGACGCTCGAATCCACCCGTTTCGGTCGGCCCGGTACGGGAACCAGGCGCCATTTTCCGGGCCGGCCTGCTTCACGATGTTCACGGAATAACCGGAGAGGGGACGCCGATCCAGGGATTGAAACTTAACTGCTATCGAACCGAGCGGGGCAAGCGCAAAGTTCACGCCGGCATGCACCTCCTGCGGTTCGACCGATACCGAGGGCCTCGTCTCTCCAATCCAAGCGTCGAAGGGGGTACCGGGAAGCACCGAGACGTCGTAGGCGCATTTTCGGAGATTGCTGAGATGGTAGGAACCATCCTGGCTTGTCCACGTTGTCGAAATACTGCCCGTGCGCTCACGCGGCGTTGCTCTCACGAGCACGCCGGCAGCCGGAAATCCCCCCGCCAAAACAGTTCCGGCAATCTCGCCTCCAAACTCTAACTGAATGGAGGCCGCCTGCTTCCCTTCGACGGGATACTCCGCCTTCCGGTCGAGTTGCACGTAAGTTCCACTCAGGAGGGTGGGACTGACTCGGCAGCCGCCGCAGAGCCCCGGAATATGGGCGATTCCTTCGGAATCCGTCTTCGCGGTAAAGAAATCTTCAAGCTCCCCCTCAAGCGGAAAGCTCCATTTTGGTTTGCCCTCGGGGTCGGTAATGGCAACCCGAGTTATAGAAACGATCAGCCCAGCGGCGGGTTTACCATCCGGACTCACAAACCGGAGTGGCATTTTCCTCTCGGGAGTGAGACATATTCGCAAGGGTTTAGTTAGCTCGCCACCTTGACAAAACCGAGCCCCAAATCCTTCGCGAAATATCGCTATCCATCCCACGTTTGAAGTCTCGTGAACGGCACTGCGCAGGTCGTATGAACCGTCTCGGGCGGTGGTGACGAACGGGAAGCTGAGATTCCCGCGTCCCCACTCGGCCGCGAAAACCTTGGCGCCGAACATAGGGCCGCCGCGCTCATCGACTACGATTCCGCTGAGGGAAATCGGCGCCTGCCGGCACTCGGAAGCGCAGGCCATGACGAGCAGGGCGAAAAAGGCACAGCAGAACTTGCGCATCCCTATTAACTAGACCATGAGTTGGGAAAAAATGTTTCTCGGAAGTCGGTATTGAGGCGCGCGATCAGAATTGAGAACCGTACCTGGCCTTCTCGGCATTGTCGATGCTGATCGTGACCGTCGCACGCATAGACGTCAGGCGCTATTTTCTTGCCGGAGTGTTGCATTCTCTTGCTTGGGGACCGTAATGGCGCATACCCTGTAAACCGATAACTTGATAGTGTAGTCGCACCGATTGTGTTGCACGGGAAATACAGCGACTAGACCTGAAGCGATGAGTTCCAAGAGGGTTCAAGCGCGAGTGCGCAAACGCGGCAGCGCCATGATCATCATCTTGTTGATGGTGCTCGCTACGGCGTTTATCGTCTCCGTCGCTGCAACCTTTGGCCGGCAGAGCAACGACATCGAGTTTCGCTATGAACGGGACGCAAAGGTGCAATGCGCCTGGGACGCGGCCGTTTCCCAAGCCGACGCGAATGAAGCTGCGGGCTCGTTCAGCTCATTCCCTGCTACTTTTGCGTTGAACCTCAACGGCGTCACCGGTACGATCAACGTGGCCGACAATAGCGGGTCCATGGCGAACTCGCTTCTGGTTACCTCGACTCTAACCGCGGCGGATGGAAAAACCTATGGCGAATCGTCGATCATCGCCAAGACCACCACCGCGACGCCGTTCTACTTCGCCGTCTTTTCAAACCACGCCTTCACGGATACTCACCAGTTCGTAACCGGTGGTTCCGGCTCAAACGGCGACGTGTTCGCCAACGGGAACATCAGCATCACGGGCGGCGGCACTTCGACCGTAAATGGCAATATTTCGTCTACGGGGCTCGTCACACTTAGCGGCACCACCGTTACCGGGAGTCAGTACGCTTCCCAAACCGCTATTACCTTCACGACTCCGCCTAGTAACGGCTATTATGTGAACCAGACTGCCACAAGCTCTAGCGGCACTCTGAGCGGCTATACCTTTGGAAGCGTTTCCGCAGGAAGCCAATATCCTATCCTTTACGAGAGCGCGGCGAGCGTGAATGTGAGTGGCAGCTTCACGGGAACCGGAACCGTGTACTTCAACGGGAACGTGACCGTCAGCGGCGCGATGTCCTATGGCAACGGGAGTTCGCATGTGGCGTTTATTGTGAACGGGAACCTGACTACCAACGGGAACGCACTGGTTGGCTATTGGTACGTCAACGGAACCACCACCACGAGCGGGTCCTCTTTATCGAACACGAAAGGCGGTTTGATCACTAACAACTTCTCTCCCGGCACGAGCACGGCGATTACGCTCGACCCAACCGTGAAGAACTCTGTGGCGACAGGGAACGAACTGTCGTTACCGGGCTATACGTGGACGACCACAGACTCCCTCGTCGGCACCTATATTGGGACCTACACTGTTTCCGGCGCTGGGGACTCAGGAACCATGAACTTCACGGTTACCTCGAGCGGGGCCGTTTCGGGAACTATTGTGGACGGAATTCTCGGCTCGGGCACCTTGAGTGCCACGCTTCTTAGCAACGGAACGTTCAGCGGCACGATAACAATTAGCGGCAACTCATATCCGTCAACCGGAACCTTGACCCTTTCAGGCAAGAGCCTCACGGGCACGCTCACCGCAGTGGTGAGCGGCAACGACTACGCGATGATTTGCAACTTGACGCAGCAGTGATAGGGTTTCGGGTGAAAGGTTAAAGGTTAGGGTCGGCCTGCCAAATGTCGTTATGGATTGACCGTCAGCGTCTGGCTTACGGTGGAAGTTCCTAGAGTCGCCTTGATCGTTACCGGCGTAGCCACGGAAACCGTTTTCGTGTGGACCGGAAATGTTACGCTTATGGTCCCGTTGTTGATCATGGTCGATAGCTGTACGCTTGCGGCAGAGTTGGATGTCGAAAGCGTAATCGTATCGCCAGCGCTCGCCGCAAGCCCACCGAGGGTTACTGTCGCGTTTACGGTTCCACCTCCCGTCACGCTCGGGCTTTGAAGCACGAGGCTCTTCAGGGGCGGCGGAGTGAGGGTTACGGATGCGGTCAGACTCGTCGAGCCGCTGCCAACCGTGATCGACTGAACCGTGTTCGAAGCCACCGGACTCGTCTTAATCGGGAAGCTAAAGGCTGTGGCGCCGTGCGGGATATTGAAGGTGTACGAGCCAAGCTGCAGGTCGGGATCGACCGAGTCAACCCCAAGCTCCTGGGCATCGTACACTACGGGAGTGTAGAGTTCAATGTAGCCCGTGAACGTGCCGCCTCCAACTCCGCTCGCGGGTCCGATACGGAACGACCTAAGGTATGGGTAAACGTTGAGAACGGCAGTCTTTGACACCGATCCAAAGGTGGCGGTCAAATGGGCAACGGTGGGCGCGGTCACGGCCGTCGTGTTGAAGTAAACCGTAGCGAACGTCTGGCCTGTGTAGAAGGTAACGGAAGCAGGGGCGGTGATCGGCCCCGTAGTAGCCACGGTGATCTTGCCCGAGCTATAAATGCCGGTAATACCGCTCATCTGGACAGTTGCAGTGTAGCCAGTGTTCGACATCAAAGCAGTTGGAGCCACAATCGTCATCGATACTGGAACCACTTGAACGGTTCGCGAGATAGAGATGGAACCGAGCGTTGCGGTAAGCGAATACGGGGTGGCCACAGTGACATTGGGCACGGTCAGCACCCCTTCGCCATAGTTCGCTCCAGCCGCAATCGAGATGGAAGACGAAGCTGATAGCCCTGAACTGACGGCGACAGTGACACTCTTGGCAATGGGGGCCGGTCCGTTCAGGTAGGCGGTAATAAATACCGCCTGGCCAGCCATGATGGGGGTTGGAACGTTAAAGTCGAGCAAACCAGTTTCTGAGGCTGCCGTCATTTGGATAGCTGCCACAAAGACGGCGCCTTCTATACTTCCGACTGAATCCCACGCCTTTACTGTGGTTGGAAAATCTAGAGACGAGGCAATTCCTGCGATAAGGGCATATCCCGAAGGGGTCAGGGCAACACGCTCGACATTGTCTCCAAAGATGCCTCCAGTTCCCGAGATTAGGGTGGAGTAAATCTCGCTGTTCAAACCCGGGCTCAAAGACGCAAGGAAACCGCAGTAGGTTTGGTATGCGTTGCTTCTCTGAAACGCGCCCGCGGTTGTTGGAAAATCCAAAGCATCGGTGACCCCACCAACAAGCACGTCGCCTTGGGCATTTAGGGCGACGTCGTTTACTTGAGCGCTACCGTGAGCGCCAAAGTAGGTGCTGTACAGCAGCGCACTTCCGGTGGGGTTAAGCTCCGAAACGACGCCTTGATCGAAAGTCGCTTGCGCTTCGAAGGTCGGTTGCAGCACTCCCGCAGTCGTCGGATAGTTCGAAGCGGCGGTAAATCCTCCGACGATCGCGTCGTTCGAGGCGTTGACCACAATGGATGTGAGACGAGTATCTATCGTTCCACTGAGATAGGTGCCGTAGATTATGCTGCTCGCGGTGGAATTGAATTTCACTACGAATCCCGCATATTGGTTCGGATTGCTCACCAGATTGGTTTTTTGATACGCGCTGGCTGAAACCGGAAAGTCCGAGCCCTCCGCCTGACCGGCGACGTAAGCGTAGTCGTCCTTGTCGACGGCGACTGCGTTCGAAATCACGTAGTGCGACCCGCCGAACAGCGTGCCGTAGATCAACTGGCTCCCAGTGGAGTTGAGCTTTACAAGGAAGCCCGTTTCGCTGGACTTTGGAGTGCTTAGAAATGCGTTCGCGGAAACTGGGAAGTTCCCGTCGCCATCGGAGCCGGTCACAAAAACGCTTTGCGAGCCATCGAGCGCGACGGCGTTTGCGCCCGAGCCATTACCAAAACCAGAACCGCTGTTCGTTCCTGCAAGGTAGGTGCTGAAAACGAGACCGTTTCCAGACGCATTGAGCTTCGTGACAAACGCGGCCGAACCGTAAGGCGCCGCTGTGTTCGTCGTCTGAAGAGCCCCCGCGGTAACGGGAAAGTCCGTAGAACTTGTGGATCCAACTACAACGGCCTCCCCCGCACTATCGACGGCAAGGCCGTTGAGGAAGTTGCTCTGGGTGCCCCCAAGAAAGGTGCTGAAGTTGGCCTGAGTCCCGGACGCATTGTATTCTGCGACGAATCCATCGAAACCACCCTGAAAGGTTGTCTGATAAGCGCCGGTGGAGGTTGGGAAGTTGGTGGCCTGTGTATATCCAGCTATGATGGGAACGCCGCCAGGTCCGGACTTGACGCCCGCTAAGTAGTTGTAGTTGTTGGTACCGCCCGCGAAGGTAGAAAAGATGAGGGGATCGATTACAAGCGGCTTCGTCACGTCATAGCTGCCGGTGTCGAACCCTACGGTGGCGCCGTCGCTGACCATGTGGCACGGGACCGGCCTCTTGACTCCGTCTTCTTCCTGGAATGCGACGAGACCGCGCTGCTCCACCACGCCAAGGGAAGTGTCGATAGCGAGATTGCCGTTGGGAAGGACCCGCAGGCCGTTCGCGCCATCCACCTTCATGCGGACCTGCGATGGGTCGGCGCCGGGCTGGAGAACGACGTCGTATCGCGGGGCGCCTTGGTCGACATAGTAGCGAAGGGATACGCCGTCGTATGGATGCTCAGAGCGGGCTTCCGTGTAGCTCGGCACATCGGTCGTCCATTTCGAGGAGTCGTTGCCGATCAAATAGTTGTACTTGCCGGGCAGCTTATTCACGCCGGTTATCGCGCTGGGGCTGGAGCCGGCGAAGCTCAGTTTTACGACGTGGCCTACAATCTGGCCTGACGGGTGCATGCGCTGCGAAGAGTCCGTCGACGTGGCTTTGACGGACCGGTGGAAGTCGAGGACCATCCCGTCGTTGGTTATCCATTCGTCGATCCCAGAGCTCCTCACAAGGAAGCTGGCTTGGGCGTCCCACTGGCCCCTATTCTCGACGAAAACCGATTGGCCCGGGCCTGATTTCGCGGCAATGACGGAAGCCGATTGGCCGTATGCGCCTCCGGCCCAAAACACGACCCCGGCACATGACAACGCAACAAAAGAAACTCTGAATATTCCCAAATGAACCCTTCCCCCAGAAGACGCCTGCGCGCCAACTAACATTTTGAGACTTTTTTGAAGCATTAATGTTCCAGTGTTGGAGGGAGAAAGGTGAAAAGCGCAAGGTTGAATGCTGCCCTGTCACCGGGTTGCTGGCAGGACCATTGAGTTAATGTATCTGCAACGTCGCCACCGCTCCCGCGTCCAATATCCTCGCTCTGGTCGCGTTTATGGTGTCAACGGGAACCAATCCGCGCCTTCTCAGTCTTCTGCGAGAAGCGGCTCCCCATGGGGTGAATGTCGGTGGTGGTAACGGCCGGTGCTTTCAACTTTCACTTTCACCCAAAATAGAATCTAGCCTACGCGAAGCCGATATCGTGGAACCCAACTCAAATGCCAAAAAGGACAACTGACAAGCCGCGAACCTCGACAAGGCAGAACTCTAGGAACGCGGCTATCTTCTTTTATGCCCTCACCGCACTTGTCGCCATTCTCGTGCTTGCGGTTTGGGTAGCGAGCCAGTATTTCAATTTTTAGGTTGTTGGGCCCTCCCATTTTGCTTCGCTTACGACTGCCATGATCGGGTATGCGGCTGCTTCCCTCTTTCGTCTTGATCCTGGCGGCTTGTAGTTCATTTGCTCAAACGGTTCGCTGCACCGTTTTCGCTTTTGGCCGGGCTCCCCTACAAGGTTAAGGCTACCAAGGCTTCCTGGGTTTTCGAGCGAGCGTAACTTCGTCACGGTAACTTGCCCACTCAGCATAACTCCGACAATAAGGGTCGAGGTCCATTACGTCACTATGACGTGCGTCATAGCAGCCCAGTTGCGGCGTAGACAGAGTTGACCTATGGACTCATTGAGTTGGAGTCGTTTTCAGTTCGGCTTTGTCGCCTCGTTCCACTACTTGTTCCCCATGTTAACCATGGGGCTGGCGCTGTTGATTTTCATTTTGAAGTTGCTTGCCTACAAGAAATCGGACGAGGCCTACGACAGGGCCGCGCAGTTTTGGGCTAGGATTTTCGGGATCAACTTTGTCGTAGGCGTGGCGACGGGCATACCGTTGGAGTTTCAGTTCGGAACAAACTGGGCACAGTTTTCCAACTATGCGGGCGGAGTTATCGGCCTTACCTTGGCGCTCGAGGGGATGTTTGCGTTCTTCGCGGAGTCGGCCTTTCTCGGCTTATTCCTGTACGGCCAAAAGAAGCTCAGCCCGAAGGCCCACCTGTTCTCGAGCTTCATGGTATTCGCCGGATCCTGGCTTTCGGGATATTTCATCATCGCCACAAACGCCTTCATGCAGCACCCGGTGGGTTACAAAGTGTCCGAGCGGGGCGTGCTGCAGCTTTCCGACATGTGGGCCTACCTGCTCAACCCGTGGGCAGGCTGGCAGTACTTCCACAACATGATGTCGTCGGTTATCACAGCCTGCTTCGCCATGTGCGCGGTGAGCGCCCTCTACCTGCTAAGCGACAAGCACCGCGACGTCGCTGAGCGCTGTCTGCGAGTGGCAGTCCTGACCGGCCTTGTCGCATGCGTCTTGGTCATCTTCCCTACCGGCGACCAGAGCGGAAAAATGGTCGCCGCTTCGCAGCCGGCTTCCCTTGCGGCGATGGAAGGAAAGTTTCAGACGGGAGATCAGGCCGACCTAGTGCTGATCGGCCAACCGGACGTGGTGAATCGAAGACTGGACAACCCGATCGTTGTTCCGCGAGTTCTTAGCTACCTCGCCTATGGCTCCTTCGGCAATCAAGTGAAGGGTTTGGACGACTTTCCGAAGGACGAGGTCCCTGATAACATCGAGCTCATCTACTTCAGCTATCACATCATGGCCGGGCTGGGAACCCTGTTCATCCTTATCATGGCCTGGTCGGCCCTGCGCCTTCCTGAGGGGAAGCTATTCCGATCGCGGGTTAGCCTATGGGTTCTCATGCTGGCCTTCCCGTTCCCGTATATCGCAACCACAATGGGGTGGGTCACGGCGGAGATCGGGCGGCAACCGTGGCTGGTGTACGGACTCGAGCGCACGAGCCACGGCGCCTCGCCGCTTGTAAGCGGCGGATCCGTGGCGTTCAGCGCTCTAGGCTTCATGGGCATTTTTCTGGTGATGGGTCTGCTCTTTCTTTATCTCGTTTTGAAATTCATCGCCATCGGACCAGGCGTGGTCGGAGGAGGGTCTAAGGGGCTTGAACAGGGGGCCGAACCGGCTCGGTCGTGAGGGAACTATGGAAACCGTTTGGTTTGCAATCGTCTCTGTTATGGTCGCCATCTACGTCGTGCTCGACGGCTTCGATTTTGGCGCCGGCGTGCTCCATCTATTCGTCGCCAAGAACGACGATGAGCGTAGGTCCGTTCTCGCGGCGGTAGGGCCGTTTTGGGATGGGAACGAGGTCTGGCTCCTCGCTGGTGGCGGCGCCCTAGTATTCGCTTTTCCCAGGGTCTATGCGGCTGGGTTCAGCGGGTTCTATTTGCCGCTGATGATGGTCTTATGGCTACTGATGCTGCGGGCATTGTCCATCGAGTTCCGCTCGCTTGAGGCTTCCCCACTCTGGCGAGGTTTCTGGGACACGACCTTCTTTGTGTCTTCGGCCCTCATGGCGATCGTCCTTGGGGCAGCGCTTGGCAACGTCGTGCGCGGCGTACCGCTCAATTCGGACGGATACTTCTCTGGCCCGCTATTCACCGATTTTCAGCTCGGCCCACATCCGGGCGTGCTCGATTGGTATACGGTGTCCGTAGGTGTCTTCGCTCTCGCGGTGCTGACCATGCATGGCGCGCTCTTCCTTCGGACCAAGCTGGAGGGGGATGTGAGAATCCGATGCGAACGCGCTTCAGGCAAGCTTTGGCTGGCCGTTATGTTTACGGGCGTTCTAGCGACGGTAGAGACCCAAGCGGTTCGCCCCGACCTCTTCCAATCCGTTCTGCACCGGCCCCTGGCTCTAGTTCTGAGCGGATTGTTTATCATTTGTCTGGCTTCGATCCCCGTACTCCTCAAGAAGGGTTCGGAGGCGACGCCGTTTCTCGCTTCGGCAGTCTTTATAGCGTCCATGCTCGCGGCGACGGCCGCAGGGGTTTTTCCGGTAATGCTGCATTCGACTCTCGGCGAAGCCACCGACCTCACCGCGACCAACGCCGCTTCCGGCCAGCTTAGCCTGCATGTAGGCCTGGTCTGGTGGCTTATCGCGATCGTGCTAACGATCCTATACTTCGTGCATCTGTTCCGAACGTTTGGGGGAAAGGTCAAGCTAAACGAAGCGGCGCATTGAGCGAAACGGAGTCTTTGAGTCGTTGAGTTCTTTTTTTGGGGGTCGTCGTCTTCCGCCCATTGGCTCGTCGGACTAGTCAGATAGGTCAGACCGGTCAGACCGCCGCACCCCAACTCATCCCCCAATGGCTACCTACCTCAGCCCCAGCAAAACTACTGATAATCGCCAATCCGCCGACAATTTGGTTGGATAAGCAAAGGAGACAAAGAAATGGAGACTAGTTCGAACCTAGTGAAGGTGGGCGTTTTAGCCGGAATTCTGTATGTTTGCTACACATTCGGCAACATGGTGATTGGGCATCCGAACGCAAGCGCGAACGATTTGGGCTTTGCGAAGGCGCAAGAGCGCGTTCAGTCGGCCTTGGCCGCCACTGCGGCAGCAGAAACGAAATATGCGACAGCGAGCCCGGCTCAGCGCCAGCATGCTCTTGCGCCGCTGCTCTCTACCGCGCACTTGGCGCTTGCCAATGCCGAAGGATGGCGGAAGATATCGGCCGCGGAGCATGAGCGGGAGGTTCGCGTCCAGACGGTAGAGAGCGCCTGCAACTTCGGAGTTGCGTTGCTCTATGTGGGGTTGTTGATTGCCCTGATGATTCGGAAACCAGTACCACCGGCGGTGGAAGTGGCTCAGGCTTTAGCGGCGTAACCGGATTTAAACGGTTGCGGTTCTAGTTCAACCGTAGGCTGGAACTTTCACAGTTGGATCGGAGTCCTACGAGCCTTATGGAGGTTTCGTATGAGTGCAATGTCTAGGTCCGGGCGGACGACCGTTGTCGCCCTTTCCGTCGTTGTCGTTACCGCTTTGTTGGCAGGAGGATTGGTGTCTCGAAGGGCGGATGCGCAAACCACTCCGCCTGCGCGAGGAATCATGAACATCTTTGGCGTGTTCCAGTTGGCGCCAGCCACGGTTTCTGAAGGCACACGAGGAATCATCATTAACGGTGGTACGCGTGCGCTCATCGGCTTGTTGCTGCCCGCGGTCAACCAACCGGCAGAGCCTTACCGGCTACAGTTCCTGAACGAAGACACGAACCTGCTCCTGCCTGCGGTGATGCCCGCGGATAACACGACCATTAATTGGGGCGACACCTTGCAAATGTATACGGTGGCCAACGCCACCGCTCCGGGATACGAACTGAACGTTCTCGACGAAAGGACAAATCGAATCGTCGCGAGTCGAAGCACGATGTTCAACGATTTCACGGTCCGGCTCTTGCCTGCGGTGCAAAAGGGTGGCCTATCCGTGCCTGCCGTCGCGGCCTCCATCACCCTGATGGGCGCCAACAACGCCTCCTTCGCGGACGGCAGCGTCGAGCCGATACCATTCGAATACGCCCTGCCTGCGGTTCAGGCGCCAGCGCCCGCTGGATAAAGGGGGTGGGCCTTGGGCTTCGGGCCTTAGGCATTGGGTGTTGGGTGTTGGGGCTTCGGGCCTTGGGCATTGGGCATTGGGCGTTGGGCGTTGGGCCTTGGGGCCTTGGGGCCTTGGGCCTTGGGCATTGGGCATTGGGCATTGGGGCCTTGGGCATTGGGCCTTAGGCATTGGGTGTTGGGTGTTGGGTGTGGGCCCTGAGCCATTAGGCATTGGGCCTTGGGCATTGGGCCTTAGGCATTGGGTGTTGGGTGTTGGGCCCTGAGC
>Ga0265338_10000166_pt1 | contig 120652 bp, 106 predicted proteins | sample 42126metaG_FD_193579 | JGI IMG/M metagenome (GOLD analysis project Ga0265338, IMG submission 193579) | Rhizosphere microbial communities from Carex aquatilis grown in University of Washington, Seatle, WA, United States - 4-21-26 metaG | ecosystem: Host-associated > Plants > Roots >...
GCCATTTAAAGTACAGGAGCTCGCCCTTGTGGCTGGCGATCTTTGTCAGCTGGATGATCGCCTTTCTGGAATATTGTTTCCAGGTTCCTGCCAACCGCATCGGCTACGGCCAGTTTACCGGTGCCCAGCTTAAGACCATCCAGGAAGTGATCACGCTGATCATATTTGCTATATTTTCGGTGGTTTATCTCAAGGAACCGCTCAAGTGGAACTACCTCGTGGGATTTTTCTTCATGGTCCTGGCCGTGTTCTTCGTGTTCAAAAAATTCTGAAATAGGGTTAAATGGTATTGTTTCCTCAACGGGATATTTTTACCGACCTGCTCAGTTTACAGCTCGTTTGTCTTATAGTTTTTCTTTATTTGGACAAGCCTCGCTGTAATTCTTCGCAGGTATGGAGAATTTGTGGCAAAAAATCCTTTAATGTTTCGGAAACAACACCAGTTAACCACATCCGCCTACCTTTTTGAATATTTTGACAATCCCATAAAATATTATTAAACTTTGAATATGGAGGTAGAACATGTCTGAGCAAGAATATATTAATAAGACGCTTTTAATCGGTATGACTTATTTAAAGCATGACGGGACATTTATTGAACAGAAGCAATATTTTGGAACGATAGTAAAAATAAATAAACAAGAAGGGATTGTTGTTAAATTAGATAACAATAATGAATTCAAGCTTCCACCAGATTTTAGGAGTTTCAAAAAAGCTAATCCAGGCGAATACACCGAGAAATCAACAGGAAAGGTAATTATTGATCCGGATTATTTAACTACATGGACAATAACTAAACCTGATCCAAATAAAAAAGCACTTTAAGTAATCATCTGAAAGAGAATGGGCCAGGTCATTCTAAAGGGGCAAAATATGAAAGAATTAAATATTCATTTAAAACGATTTGAAAAATCTTTAAATTTTAAAATAATATTTGGGGCTTTATTAATGACTTGCACTCTAATAATTTTATTGTATAAGCCAACTATAAAAATATTTAGTATTCCTAAACAAGTAGAGGCAATAATTTTAAATCAAAAAGAATTAATTGAACAATATCCTGTTCGTACCGCATTAGAGAAAACATTGCAACAAGAAAGCTCTCGGTATTTATATATAAATTTACTTCAAATGAGATTGGCCATGAGGGCCATTGAATCAGTATTTTTAATAAATTTATTTGTTATAGGAATGTTGATTTTATCTTATGGCATTATTGAAAAGATTTTTCTTAAAAAAGTCAAACATTGCCTGGATACTGATAAAACTTAAGATAACGGGTTGAAGGATTTAATAGGCCATTGTATTTCTTAAGCAGGTAGTAGAAGGCTGTTTTGGCAAGGTCCACTGGCAGATCAGTATTCGGTGGCAAAACAGCCTGGTGACTAGCGAAGCTGCATCGCTGGATGCAGCGAGCGTGCCTGCGAAAGAAATACAAGGGCCGATTTAATCCGTCCAAACCTCAGTGATCTCCGCAACCGGATCAGTATCAACATGCGTAAAAGAATGCGGCTTGGGTGAAAAGCGTTTGGGGCGGGGATTGTGGATCTGCTGCACAATACTTTCAGCCAGTGATTTGCCGATCGTTTTGATGGACGCTAAATGCGAGGCAGTGGCGGGTTTGAGATCCGCCAAGGTGTAATACCCGTGCTTGAATAACATCCTGGCCCGGATGCGGCCAACACCTTCCAGGGCCGCTAATTCCAGCAATTCTTCCTTGATGCCGTAACGCACACGCAGCCTTAAAGCCTCCAGGTCAAAGGTCATCTTTTTATAATGCAGCAGTTCAGCGATCATGCCCGCGGCATGCAAGAGCCATCCGGCTGATTCCACATGGCGGTAAATATCGCCGGGGCCAACGTTAAAATCATCGCACATCGTTTCTTCTTTTTCTTCCTCGATCCAGCGCGACCACAACCACATCGTCTTAAGCGTGGCATAATAGGTATAGACATCCTGCAGTTCAGGCAGGTCGTTGGGGCCGATGATCAATTCATCCTCGATCTTGTGCGCTAAAATTTCCAGTTCTTCATAATCGCTTTTACCCACATTCAACATTTCACTGTCAGGACAGCAGGTCAGCATATGCAAAAGGCCATAGGTGGAAAACGATTTGCCTTCCTGGATCTTGGTCAGGCCCTCGCGCAGCACAAGGCTCGTCATGGGGTCAATATAAAGGCGGCTGGTGGTGTTCCCGAAGGGTGTGGTGAAATACTTAAATCCGCTTTTGTCAATAAAACCGTTCTTGTGCAGGTACTCGAAAATATTGCCGACTAAGCTCACCAGGTTAATGCCCTGTTTCTGATACGACAGGAAGGTATGATTAAGAAAATCAAACATGCTGGTAATATCATTCACATAACCCGCAGCGATCGACGAGAGGATATGGATGCGAAGCGCGGATTCAGATCCTAATTTGGAAGTGACAGGTTCAGGTTTGGATAAGATAAAACGTTCATATAAGGTGTTTTGTTCTGAAAGCGATTTGGCCATGAGCACGGCTTCCCCGTAATCATCGTATTGCGGCCGCCCGGCGCGCCCGGCGCATTGCTTGTATTCCGAGGTGGAAATATACACCGATCCCAAACCGCTGGCATAGCGTTTGCAGTCGCGGATAATGGCGCGTCTCGCTGGAAGATTGACACCGGCCGCCAGGGTAGGGGTTGAGCAGATCACCTTGATGATATTTTTCTTAAAATGGTCTTCGATCAAATGGCGCTGTTTGGGTGTCAGTCCGGCATGGTGAAAAGCGCATCCGGCGCGGACAATATCCGCCAGTTTTTTGCAGACCTTGGTGGCCGAATGGTCCTCGCTGATCTCATTGGCCAGTTCATTAAGGATCTTTTTCTCTTCAGGTTTCAGTATCGTCACCACGTCCTTGCATAATTCGCGCGCCGCGGCCTGGGCCGAGCGCCTGGAATTGACAAAGACCAGCACCTGTCCCGCGCCCCGAAGGGTATCCATCACAAGCTTGTTCAGATCCTCATCAGCCTCTTCCTTGACCAGTCGGATCGAATCATTGTTGAACATGATCTTTTCATTAAAATAAACACCCTCTTTAAGGGGAATGGGGCGCCAATGGCTTAAGGCCAGATTAGCATCCAGCCAGCCGGCGATCTCCTGCGCGTTGCTGATGGTCGCGCTTAGTGCCAAAATTTGTATATCGGGTTTTAACTGCTTGATGCGGGCGGTTAAGATCTCAAGGGTCGGCCCGCGGCTTTCATCATCGATAAAATGGATCTCATCAAGGACGATCACTGAAAGCGAATTAATGAGCCAACCGGCTTTTGAACGCAAAAGCGAATCAACCTTTTCAGCGGTGGCGATCAATATCTGATAGCGGTCCAGATATTTGCTGGGCGAATCAAGGTCTCCGGTAGCAATCCCGATCTTGATGCCTAAAGAATCATATTTCTTTTTAAAATCGTTATATTTTTCACTGGCCAATGCTTTAAGGGGAGCGATGTACAATGCTTTACCTCCGTCCTGCAGGATGGATTTAAGCATGCAGAGCTCAGCGATCAGGGTTTTACCGGCGGCTGTAGGTACAGCCATGACCACGTTCTTTTTATCCAATACCCCTTTGCGGATAGCTTCAGCCTGGGGCGGATGCAAGGTTGTGATCCCGGAGCCTATTAAAATATCAGCAACAGAAGGGGGGAAGTTATACTTGGTCAGGAGTTCTTTAAGGTCCATGTTGATTTTGTAACATAAAGCCAGACCCTTGTCAATTATGTCGACCATGTTTTCTTAGGTCGTTATTTCGTTGACGGCATGTTAAGGTCACCCTATAATTAAAAGTTAATAAAGAGATTTATATATGCGCGCGGTCATACAAAGGGTTAAAGAAGCACAGGTGAAGGTGGAGGGAAAGGCAGTTGGCCAAATTGCCCAGGGCATGCTGGTTTTTCTGGGTGTTGCCCGCGACGATAGCCGTGAGAGCGCGGATTACCTGGTCAAAAAAATTACGGAATTACGCATTTTTGAAGACGCGCAGGGTAAGATGAATCTGTCAGCCAGGGAAGTGGCAGGGCAATATTTGGTTGTTTCCCAATTCACCCTCTACGGCAATTGCGACAAAGGCCGCAGGCCCTCATTCGATGAGGCCGCTGACCCCGCGAAAGGCGAAGAGTTGTATAATTATTTTGTAACGAAGCTAAAGGAAACCGAAGCCAAGGTAGAGACCGGGAAATTCAGAGCCATGATGGATGTTTCCCTGATCAACGACGGCCCGGTGACCTTTATTATAGATAGCAAATGAATATCATTGATTCCCACGCGCATGTTGATCAGCTTGAAGATCTGCCCGGGGCTTTAGCGCGTGCCCATGAGGCCGGTGTCAGTGATATTGTGGCGGTAAGCGTTGATCTGGACTCGATGAAAAAAGTATTGGAGATCTCACGCCAATACCAAAAGCCTAAAGTCCATCCGGCTTTAGGCGTGCATCCAGGCAAGGTTGCGCCGGACGCTCAGCAAACGGCTTTTGATTTCATGCGGGCGCATATCAAAGAGGCCCGTGCCGTCGGAGAAACAGGCCTGGATTACTGGTATAAATGGGTGCGTAAAGATGAAGTGGAACGCCAAAAACAAAAGGATTCTTTTGAATTCCATTTGAATTTGGCCCGTGATTTTGACCTGCCCATCATCATTCACAGCCGCGGGGCATGGCGGGATTGTTTGAGCATGGCATTGGGATCGGGCGTAAAGCGCGCGTTATTTCATTGGTACAGCGGCCCGGTTGATATATTGGATCAGATCCTGAAGGCGGGCTTTTATGTGTCAACCAGCCCCAGCGTGGCGTATAGCCCTGAATCTCGACGGGCCATGGCGCATGCGCCTTTAGACCGGATCTTTGTTGAAACTGATTCGCCGGTCACCTATAGGGATGGGGAAATCCCATACATGGCTGAACCGAAAGATGTGTTAAGGACCTGGAAGGCCCTGGCCCAATTAAAGGGATTGGATGAACAAGGGGTTTTGGCTTCGGTGAATAAAAACGCGAAAGAATTCTTCAGGATATAATATGAAAAATAAAATAATTTGGGCGGTCGTTGCTTTGATGGTTTTGGTAGTGGGATTCTTGTTATGGTCCCAGCGTCCGGGATTGCCGGTGGAAAATGTATTGCCGGACCAGCCGCTGGTATATGTCCGGTTGGACCATGTCGAAGAGCATGTCAACCAGATGGTCCATTCGGATTTCGGGAAAAATCTGGCCGCCATTAATTTGCCTGATGTGTTAAGCCGCAATAATTTTTCATCAAAGGATATCAGGGACCTTCAGATCTGGCAGAAAGATCTGTTGAGATTCTGGGATAATCCTCTGATCAAGACATTCCTGGGCAAGGAAGTCTCGGCGGCCATCTACCGCAACGATGGCTCCTATCTGATGTTCGTGACCCTGCGTTTGACAGCATCGACGAGGATCGCTGAATTCTTAGGCCAGCTTTCCCATCATTGGGGAGAAGATGTCAGTGTCAGGCAGCAAAAATACCATGGACGGGTCATCAATCATATTTTATTTAAAAAACAGGATATGGGTTTTGCCTATGTGCGTATCAGGGACCTTCTCATCATCGCCCCTGAAACCCTGGGCCATTTGGAAGAGGTGGTGGATGTCTATCAGCAAAGGCGTTTCCCCCTTCGGGACGACCTTTCATTTAATTTTGTCCGGCGGAATTCATACCCGTCGGGAGACGGTTTGGTGCTTGTGAACCTTAATCTTTTCTCACAGCTTTGGCGGGGAGAGATGGATTCACGGCTGACATCCCTGGGCTATCAATCGGCCGCGTTTCCGGTATACGGACTGTCCTATCTGCCGGGAGTGGTGAGTAAATACAAGATGATCGTGGGGCTGAATGAAAAATTCATGCCTTCCGGGATGCGCAAGGTCTTTAATTGCCCGGCGTTGAGCAATGATACCTTGAAATTGGTGCCGGTTGACGCCATCGCCTATAATTGGGGAGGGTGTTATGATTTTGAGCAATCATGGTCCATGGCCAAGCAAAGATTAAGTGAAAATCCACAACTCGCCTTGAGGGTTGTTAACTTCAAGAACAAGTTGGAAAAATATTTTCATATCAATTTCAGAAAGGATGTATTGCCTGTTTTGGGCCATGAGATCGGCGGTTATCTGACGGATGTAGACATGCAGGGGACATACCCGTTCCCGCGGTTCTTGGTTTTTATCAAGATCCAGGACCGCCCCAAGGCAGAGCAACTGCTGGAAAAGTTTACTTTAAATCCGATCACGATGCTGCATAGCGAAGAATATAACCATGTGTATATCCATTATATCTCATTGCCGTTGGGCGCCAATATGGACCCGGGTTATGGTTTCTTAGGCGATTATCTGCTCGTCGCCTCCAGCCGCCAGTTGCTCAAAAGGTCCATTGATGCTTATAATGATTCCCTGCGTTCCATTGTTTCTGATGACGCGGTCGTCCAATTCGGCCTGGTCGGCAAGAATTCCGTTTCCGTGACCCTGATGAAGACGGCTGAGGTTTCCCGCAGGGCGCAGGATTTCCTTGGCTGGGTCGACAAGTATTTATCAGGACAGGTGTCCATGGCCGCGGCTTATAAGCAGGACGGGGATAACAAAAAGCAGGAGTTGGACGATGCGATCGCCGACAAAAAAGCCGAACTGGTCCTGGCCCAGCAAAAACTGACTGAATTAAAGAAAACGTCGCTGGCCAATGTCCAGGTTGATGACCCGGCCGTGGTCAGCGGCGCTATTGAGAATATAAACCGTGAAGAAGATACCATCCGCGATGATATCGCGAATTACAAGGAACAAAAGGAAGACTTGTCACGGCTTCTGGCAAATTACGCGTTAGGTGCCCAATCTGCAAAATTGACCATGTATAACATGGATAGTCTCGTCTCTCCGGTGCTAAAAAGCCTGGAGTCCATCGATGCCCAGGCGGTCACGGTGCGTTACGGGGACAAGATCCTGGAAACGGAATTATTGGTAAAATAAACAGGTGTAATGTTTAAGATCGTTCATAAACAACTCATTGCCCAGGATATCAAGAAAATTGATATCATGGCGCCAATTATCGCCGCCCGCGCCCTGCCGGGGCAGTTTGTGATGCTGACCCCTGTTGCGGGAGCACACAATATCCCGATGACCATCATTGACAGCGACGAGCGCCGCAGTGTCGTTTCCGTGCTGGTACATGAAGTGGGCCCGGCAACCCGACAATTAGGCGAACTTTCCATCGGAGAGGCCGTTTATCAGATGGTGGGTCCTTTGGGCCGTGGGGCCCAAATGGATAAATACGGCCTGGTTATCTGTGTGGCGACGGGCATAGGAGCCGCGCAGATCCTTCCGATCTGCAGGGGCTTAAAGAAAAAGGGCAATAAGGTCATCGGCATTATCGGGGCCAAGTCAAAGAAAGTATTGATGCTGGAATCGCAAATGCGGGTGGTCTGCGATGAGATATTTATCACCACCAATGACGGTAGTTATGAGCGCAAAGGGCTTGCTACCGGCATTTTAAAAGAATTATTGGAAAAATATACCGTCCAGCGGGTTTATGCCATTGGTTCGGTCGAGATGATGCAGGCCGCGGCCCGGATGACCGCGGAAAAAAATATCTCGCTTCGGGTCACCTTAAACCCGTATATGGTCAATGGACTGGGCATGTGCGGGTCCTGCAGGGTTAAAATTGACGGGCAATACCGCCTGGCGTGCGTCGACGGTCCTGAGTTCGACGGGCATAAGGTGGATTTTGATGATTTTTCACAACGCATGAACCAATCGGAGCCGGTCCAATGGGAAAACCAAGCCCATCCTATCAGCCCCAAGAGACAAGGATTAGGAACTTTCGTGAAGTCTCTCTGGGGTTCAACAAAAAAATAGCGCAGGACGAGGCACGGCGTTGCCCGCAATGCGCGGTGGCCACCTGCCTGCCGGGCTGTCCCCTGGGGATCGATATTCCCGGGTTTATTCGTTTGTTGCGCGAGGGCGACACGGCGCTCGCGTTAGAACGTATAAAGAAAGAAAATCCGTTCCCGGCTATTTGCGGGCGGATATGCCCAGCCCCTTGCGAGGATGCGTGTGTTTTTAAAGCGGACGGAGAGCCGATCTCCATCCGTGAGCTGGAGCGTTTCGCTTCGGATTTTGGCCAAAAGCAAAAATTGAACGGACTTGGTCCCTTGAGTTCCAGGGACCAGGTCCGTTCCAAAAAAGTGGCCATCATAGGTTCTGGCCCGGCGGGGATGAGCGCGGCCTATTACCTGGCGAAAATGAATTTAAGCGTCACCATCTTTGAAGCGGCACACCAGCCCGGCGGATTGTTGCGCTACGCCGTGCCGGAGTTCCGCCTGCCTCAAAGGATCATTGATGAGCAGTTTACCCAATTGAGATCCGCGGGGGTGGAAATTCAGACGGACGCGGTGTTTGGGCGCACCTTGATGATCGATGAGATCTTCATGCGCGGGTTTTCAGCGATTTTATTGGCCACCGGTGCCAGCCTGCCGGTTTTTAGCGAACTTCCCGGAAGCGGCCTGAGCGGTGTATATTATGATATGGAATTTTTGAACCGGTTACAAACGCTCAATAAGGAAGATGTTACCGCGCCGGCCAGGCGGCAGAGGTTACCGTCGGCTAAAACGGTGGTGGTGGGGGGCGGCAGCACGGCATTTGACGCGGCAAGGCTTAGCGTGCGATTAGGCAGTGAAGTTCATGTGGTCTTTGAGGGGTTTGAAGAACAGGCTGGGGTTAACGCGGAGATTCTGAAAGAATCGAAAGATGAGGGGATTGAACTTCATTCCATGCGGGCCCTGGAAATTCTTGGCGATGATAATGGTTTTGTGCGCGGCGTCAAATGCCGTAAAATGGATATCGTCGAGGGCAAGGACGCCTTAAAACTTGAGCTCTCATCTGAGGAACCTGTTGTTATAGACGCCCGGACAGTGATCATTGCCAGTAGTCACAGGCCCAATGATTTTCTCAGGCAATATCTGCCGCAGTTAAAATGGGATGAGGACGGTTCTTTATGGGCTGATGCCCAGACAGGCATGACCAGCATGGACCGTGTCTTTGGCTGCGGAAATGTCATGACTCCCGGTGGTTCGGTGGTTAGTGCCATTGCCGGCGGCAAGGCCGCGGCCCAAAAAATTAATCAATTCCTTGGACGATCATGAAGACTATTGAACAAATTGTAGCCCAAAAATCCAGGCACGAACGCATCACCATGCTGACAGCGTATGATTATCCCATTGCTTCATTTTTGGATGAGGCGGGCATAGACATGATCTTAGTGGGCGATTCACTGGCCAATGTGGTCCTGGGGCTTGAATCAACGACTGATGTCGGGATGAAAGAAATGCTGCATCATACCAAGGCGGTCGTCAGGGCGGTCAGGAATACCGTTATTGTCGGTGATATGCCTTTTGAGTCCTATCAGATAAATCCTCGGGCCGCGGTGGATAATGCCCGGCAATTCATTGAGGAAGGCTGCCATGCGGTCAAATTGGAATGGTTCGATGATTGCCCTCAGGTGGCATCAGCCATCGTCAAGGCAGGCATCCCGGTCATGGGCCATGTGGGCCTAACCCCGCAAAGCGCGCATAAATTAGGAGGTATGAAGGTTCAGGGCAAGGATGCTCACTCGGCTAAAGTGATCATCGAAAATGCCCAGGCCTTGCAGGATGCCGGATGTTTCAGCGTTGTCCTGGAATGCATCCCGCAGGAAGTGGCACAGGAAATAACGGCGCAGTTAAAGATCCCCACCATTGGCATTGGCGCCGGGCCTCATTGCGATGGGCAGGTATTGGTCATCAATGATTTGCTGGGTTTATTCAGGAACCGTCAGCCTAAATTCAGCAAGACCTACGTGGATTTCGGGCCCCAAATTCTGGAAGCGGTCAAACAATACAAATTGGAAGTAACGACCGGCAAATTCCCCGACGACGCGCACTCCTATCATTCAAAATGAATCTAATTCTACTCTTTGACTCTGATTTCATTGCCCCAGGCCGTGTCAGGCTGTCTGGCCGCAGATTCACGCATATACAGGACATTCTCAAAGCAGAACAGTCCCAGCTGTTAACTGTCGGAAAGATCAACGGGCTTATGGGCAGGGGAGAAGTAAAAGCAAAAACAAAAGACAGTATTGAACTTGATGTTAAACTTGATACCAAGCCTCCTGACAGTTTGTCCCTGACCCTGATATTGGCTTTACCCCGGCCGCCCATGTTCAAGCGTATTTTGTTTTCCGCCGCAATGCTGGGTGTGAAAAAGATAATCGTACTAAATTTTAATCGGGTGGAAAAAAGTTTATGGAATTCTTCCTCTTTAAAGCCCAAGGCCATCGAGGAACAGCTAATCTTGGGACTGGAACAGGCTAAAGACACCATCATGCCGGAAGTTATCATCAAAAAAGGTTTTAAGCCCTTTGTGCAGGATGAACTGCCTGCCTTGGTCAAGGGAAAACTAGCCCTCGTCGCCCATCCCGGCGGGGATACTGTCATTCCCGCGAAAGCGGGAATCCATAATCAACCCATAACCCTGGTTATCGGCCCCGAAGGCGGGATCATTGATTATGAGATCGAGGCCCTAAAGGCGGCTAGATGCAAGACCATCGACTTAGGCCCGCGTATTTTAAGGACTGACAGCGTCCTACCCTATATCCTCGGCCGCTTTTTCTAAAAAAGAAAGGCCGCAAAATATTTGCGGCCTGGCTACATTTGGACAACATACAGCTCCGGCGTAAGTTGATTGATTAAAATATACCAGTTTTTATTAATCTTTGCAAGAATAAATAAAATAGCCTTAAAAAATAGCTCCGGCTCTATTTTTTAAGGCCTTTAGCGCCCCGGACGGGATTCGAACTCGTTCCTCAGGCATCGCCGGAGCTGTATGCTATCCATTACACCACCGGGGCACTAATGACGATATATTAACATATTTTGATTATTTATCAATATTTAATTGTCCAAGCATTTTTACTTGGGACTGATGGTATTTTAGGAAATTAGAAGATAAAAAAGCTTGTTTTAGGCAGGTCTTTTGTATAGAATAATCGCTCCTTATGGCGCAACCAGATCTAATGGAAAAAATCGTCGCCCTTGCCAAACGCCGGGGTTTTATTTTTCAATCTTCCGAAATTTACGGCGGCCTCAACGGCGCCTGGGATTACGGCCCGCTGGGTTCTGAGCTCAAGCGCAATGTCAAGAACGCCTGGTGGCAGTCGGTCGTTCATTTCCGCGATGATGTCGTGGGCCTTGATGCCGCCATCCTGATGCATCCCACCACCTGGAAAGCTTCTGGCCACACCGATAATTTTGCTGACATGCTGGTCGAATGCAAGAAATGCAACAAACGCCTGCGCCCAGACCATATCCAACACGGCAAATGCCCGCAATGCGGCAACACAACCTTTTCAGAGCCGCGCGCGTTCAATCTGATGCTTAAAACAAGCCTGGGGGCCATGGAAGATTCTTCATCCGTGGTTTATTTAAGGCCTGAAACCGCGCAGGGGATATTTGTGAATTTTGCCAATGTCATCGATTCCACCCATCGTAAACTTCCTTTTGGTATAGCCCAGATCGGCAAATCATTCCGTAATGAGATCACTCCAGGTAATTTTACGTTCCGCACCCGTGAGTTTGAACAGATGGAAATTGAATATTTCTGTCGTCCCGAACAAGCGCCAGCCAAATATGAAGAATGGATCCAGGCCCGCTTTAACTGGTATATTGACTTGGGGATGAAAAAAGAGAATTTAAAGCTTCGCGTGCATGACAAGGATGAGCTAGCCCATTACGCGGCCGGCTGCACCGACGTGGAATATAATTTCCCCTTTGGATGGTCCGAGCTTGAGGGGATAGCCAATCGAGGGGATTATGATCTCAAACAGCACGCGAAATTCTCCGGCAAGGATTTGCAGTACCAGGATCCTGTAACCCTTGAAAAGCTCTATCCTCACGTGATCGAGCCTTCGGGCGGGTGCGACCGCGGTACTCTGGCCTTTCTGGTGGATGCCTATCATGAGGAAACAGTCAACGACACTCTTCGCGTCGTCATGAAATTCCATCCTAAATTGGCTCCCATCAAGGTGGCGGTTTTACCATTACTCAAGAAAAATGAGGGCATTGTGGCCCTGGCCAAGAAAATAAAATCCGAGCTTCAAAAAGACATGGTTTGTGTGTATGATGATACAGCTGCTATAGGGAAACTCTACCGCCGTCAGGATGAGGTGGGGACGGTTTTTTGTGTAACAGTGGATGTTCAATCACTTGAGGATAAACAAGTCACGGTGCGTTTCAGGGATACCATGCTGCAGGAGCGTATCTCCCTAGACCGTTTGTCAGGATTTTTGAAAGAAAAACTTAGTTAAATCAATATTGCTTCTCCCGCCGTTGCCGGGATTTGCAACAACGTTCATTATCAATTGATAGAAAGGTAGTCGAGAAATGGCAAAAAAGCATGTTTTTTCGTACGGCGCCGGTAAAGCGGAGGCCAAAGGTTCAGATTTAAGTAAAAGTGTCTTAGGCGGCAAAGGTATCGGTTTGATGGAAATGACCTCGATCGGCATCAATGTGCCGGCCGGTTTTACCGTCAGCATCCAGACCTGCGCGGAATATTATAAATTAGGAAAGAAACTTCCTTCAACGCTCGAGAGCGAATTACGCGATGCCTTAAAGAAACTTGAAAAAGTCACAGGGAAAAAATTGGGTGATCCCAATGATCCGTTACTGATCTCGGTGCGTTCCGGCGCGGCCCGTTCCATGCCAGGGATGCTTGAAACCATTTTGAATTTGGGGTTGAATGACAAGTCCGTTGAAGGCCTGGCCAAGAAGACCGGCAATGCGCGTTTCGCGTATGATTCCTACCGCCGTTTTATCCAGATGTATTCCTCGACGGCGATGGGACTTTCCAAACAGCCGATGGAAGATATGCTGCATGATATCAAGCACAAGATCGGTGTTAAGAACGATCCCGATATCCCAGCCGATAAGCTCAAAGAATTATGCGATCAGTTCAAAGCTTTCTATAAGAAGAATAAAGGGGAAGATTTTCCGCAGGATCCCTGGAAACAATTGATGGGGGCCATCATGGCGGTCTTTGGCAGCTGGGAAGCTGAAAAAGCCCAGACCTACCGCCGTGTCGAGAAGATCACGGACCTTGAAGGTACCGCGGTCAACGTGGTTCAGATGGTTTTCGGCAACAAGGGAGATAAAAGCGGTACAGGCGTCTGCTTTACCCGCGATCCCAATACCGGCGAGAATACTTTCTACGGGGATTATTTGATCAATGCCCAGGGCGAAGACGTGGTGGCTGGCATCCGCACGCCGCTTAAACTTGTTACCCTGCATGAAACCATGCCTAAGGCTTATCAACAGCTCTGTGCCGTACGCGCCATCCTGGAAAGCTATTACAAGGAAATGCAGGATTTGGAATTCACCATCGAAGATGAGACTTTATACATGCTGCAATGCCGTACAGGTAAGCGTTCCCCGGCGGCGGCCTTTGCCATCGCCTTGGACCATGCCACCAAGCCGTTATTAAGCAAGGCACAGGCCAGTGACCTGGTCAAGAAGGGGTACTTGCCCAAAAAGTACGCTGAATTGGCTGTCAAGCCGGTCATCACCAAACAGCAGGCGGTCAACCGTATTTCATCCGACGATATCGAACGTTTGTTCTATCCGGTTATCGATGTGACCAAGACCAGCATCACCCAGTTGAAATCCATCCGTTTGGGCGGCGGGATCAATGCCGTTCCGGGTGCCGCGGCCGGCAAGGTTGTTTTCACTGCCGCTGAAGCTGAAAAATTAGGCGCCAAGGGCGAGAAGGTCATTTTGGTCCGCAAGGAAACAAGCCCCGAAGACGTGGGTGGTATGCACGCGGCCAAGGGTATTTTGACAGCGACTGGCGGCAAAACCTCACACGCGGCTGTTGTGGCCCGCGGCTGGGGAAAATGCTGTATCGTCGGCTGTGAAGCCTTGAATATCAACTATGACACCAAATCGATGACTGTTAATGGAAAGGCCATCAAAGAGGGCGATTTCATCACCCTGGATGGTTCTGCCGGTGAGATCTATAGCGGCGACCTTCCCTTGAAAGAGCCGGAACTTCCCTCGAGCTATTACACCATATTAAAATGGGCTGATGAATTCAGGACATTAAAAGTCCGTACCAACGCGGATACGCCATACGACGCGCTTAATGCCATCAAAATGGGCGCCGAAGGAATCGGCCTCTGCCGTACCGAGCATATGTTCTTTGATACCGAAGAACGCCGTTTGGCCATCCAGGAAATGATCGTCGCTGAAACGCTGGAAGCGCGCAAACTCGCCTTGGCGAAATTACTGCCTTTCCAGACCAATGATTTTTATGGTATTTTCAAAGCCATGGACGGGCTACCAGTAACCATTCGCCTGATCGATCCGCCGCTGCATGAATTTACACCCAAGGATCAGGTCGGTATTGATAAATTAAGCAAGATCACTGGTTTGTCGCCTGAGAAGATCCAGCATCGCTGTGAGCAGCTGCATGAATCAAACCCTATGCTGGGCCACCGCGGCTGCCGCTTGTGCATCACTTATCCGGAGATCCTGGACATGCAGGTCACGGCCATTATTTCAGCCGCGATCAAGTGCCGCAAAGAGGGCATTAAGGTTTTGCCTGAGATCATGATCCCGTTGACCATGGACAAAAAAGAGTTTAAAATCATGGAAGTGCAGACCCGTAAGGTTGCCGAGAATTTGATCAAGCAAAGCGGCGTTAAATTACCTTACATGGTCGGCACCATGATCGAGATCCCGCGCGCGGCCCTTTTAGCCGATCAGATCGCGGAAATAGCTGAATTTTTCAGTTTCGGTACCAATGACCTGACCCAAATGACCTTGGGCCTTTCACGCGACGATGCCGGCAGATTTTTGCCGACCTACGTTGCCACTGAGAAAGACGGTGGATGCGGCATTTTCAAAGATGACCCGTTCCAAAGCCTGGACCAGGAAGGTGTGGGAATGCTGGTCAAGTTAGGTATTGAGAAGGGGCGTTCCACCAAGAAGGACCTCAAGGTCGGTATCTGCGGCGAGCATGGCGGGGAGGCGGAAAGCGTCAAGTTCTGCCATCGTGCCGGCATGAATTATGTTTCGTGTTCTCCGTACCGCGTGCCCATAGCCCGTCTGGCTGCGGCGCAGGCGGCGTTAAATGATGTCAAAGGCGGGACTAAAAAGAAAACAGCCAAAAAGAAATAAAATATGGATCCAATAAAATCCTATTTAAAGGAAATTAAGAATATCGCCCTTTTGACCGCCGAGCAAGAGGTCACTCTTGCCCGGAAGATCCAAAAGGGGGATAAAAAAGCCCGCGAAGAGATGATCCGGGCCAATTTACGTTTAGTCATCAGCATCGCCAAGCGTTACACCAATCTTGGCATCGCGTTAAGCGATCTGATCGAAGAAGGCAATATCGGTTTGATGCGCGGGGTGGATAAATTCGACCCTGAAAAAGGTTTTCGTTTTTCAACTTATGCCGCATGGTGGATCAAGCAGGGGATCTCCCGCGCGATCATTGACCAGGGCAAGATGATCCGTGTACCGGTGTACTTGAATGAGGAAATACTTAAATACCGTAAATGTGTTGAAAAATTGACCCAATCCCTGCGCCGCCGCCCCACCACCGCTGAAGTCGCCAAAAGGCTCAAACTCACCATGGAAAAGGTCCGGGAATTGGACGGCGCCATTGCCAAGATGTCAAGCCTGGACGCTCCTTTGGGAGAAGACGGCGAAGGCCAGATGCTCGATGTGCTGGAAGATGAAAATATGGCCGCCCCTGATGAAGCGGTGTCCATATTCATGAATAAGGAACGGGCACAGGCCATCCTTAAGGGCTTGGATGAGCGCGAAAAGAAGATCATCGAAATGCGTTTCGGGCTTAAAGAGGGATCGCAGCCCCATACGCTGGCTGAGATCGCCAAGAAATTGGGGATCTCCCGCGAGCGGGTCCGTCAGATCGAAGATCTGACCATGGATAAGATGAAGAAAATGCTTAATGAACGTGAAAAATAAGGGGACCTATGGCAGTTAAGAGAAAACCGATCTTTGTTTTGATCCTTCCCAGATTCGAGGACATTTTCCATTCTTTTTATACCGGAGAGATCACCAAGGGTGTCAATTTGGCGGCCAGCCGTTTGAATGTGGATTTCCTGGTGCATATCACGGACCGTTCCGATCACGCCACGTGGCTTGACCCGACCCTGCTTGACCGCAAGTACGTCGACGGGATCCTCTTCGCGGACATTGACAATGACCTTGATATCGTCAAGAAAGCGATCATGCGCGGCATGCCGTGCCTGGTCTTGAACAACATCATCCCGGAACCCATTAATTATATCGCTGTCAACAATTACAAGGCGGCGATGCAGGTGGTCGAGGAATTCATCAGCCTTGGGCACAAGCATATCGCCACGATCGCCGGGGACCTTTCGACACAGGCCGGGCAGTCCCGTTTGGACGGTTATAATGACGCGTTGAAAAAACATAATATCGAACCGGATAAGGCCTTGGTGAGGATCGGCGGTTTTTTACGTACCCCGGCCCGACAGGCGGCCGCTGACCTTTTTAAGCTAAAGACAAGGCCGACAGCCATTTTTGCCGCTTCTGACGTCATGGCCATGGAAGCGATGGATGTGGCCAAGTCGAAAAAAATTTCAATTCCCTCGGAGCTGTCGATCTGCGGTTTTGATGATAATCCTCTGCGTGCCCACAGCACCATTCCTTTAGCCACGGTGTCCCAGCCTTTGATCGAAATGGGCCGCCTGGGATTGGAGATGCTGTATCAGATCAGCCATGGCAAGGCCAAGCTTCCGGTCAAGGAAGTGCTTCCTGCTAAATTGATCAGGGCCGCATCGATGGCGAAAATATGAAAATTTCCGATCTCAAGAAACATATCCGTGACATTCCCAATTTTCCCAAAGAAGGGATCATCTTCAAGGATATTTCAACTCTTCTCAAGAACCCGCAGGCGTTTAAAAAATCCATAGATACTTTAGCTTCCACCTATAAAAAATCGCGCATTAAATATGTCGTCGGGGTTGAGGCGCGGGGGTTTATTTTCGGGGCTGCCCTGGCCTATAAATTAGGCGCCGGTTTTATCCCGGTGCGAAAAAAAGGCAAACTGCCGTATAAGACCAAGAGTGTCACCTATCAGCTGGAATACGGCATGGATACGCTGGAGATCCATGAAGATGCCATTCCCGCCAATGCCCGGGTTTTGGTGGTGGACGATCTTTTAGCAACGGGAGGCACGGTTCGCGCGGTCATTGACCTTTTGAATACCCAGAAAGTGAATATCGTCGGCGTCGCTTTCCTGGTGGAATTACAGTTTCTTAAAGGCAAAGAAAAGCTTAAAGATCTCCCGATTTATTCGGTAATCCAGTATTAAATCCTTCCAATGAATATCTCCTTAGCCTTTTTAATTGGACATTGTTTATGTTCCATCGCCCTTGCTGTCTCTGCCGGGTTTTGGAAAATAAAAAGGCCCTGGATACTCCTGTTCACCTTCCTTTTTTTCATATCTGAACCTGCTGTGTTTCTGATCTGGGGGCCTTTCCGTTACTATGGGCTTTACATTGCGGCATTTTTTGTCTTTTTGTTTCTAGCCAAGGGGTCGGAGAGTTTTTATATTTTTCTAAAGACCCAGGAAGCGCTGATACGGGGCCTTTTTTGGGCCGCGGTCGTGCTGTTAGGCGGCGCCATTATTTCGACGAGCATTTCTGAGATCAGCGTTCGCCGTGACGCGTTGACATTCTGGTCCTTCGAGTCAATAAGGGATCCAAATGCGTCGAATTTGAGCCAATTGGCCGACGCGTATTACAGCGCCCGTAAACTTGATAAAGCCAGGGAGAATTATGAGAAGGCCATAACAGCAGATCCCAAATTCATCAAAGCCTATCAGGCATTGGCCAAGATAGCGGAGGATAGTGGGTCTTGGGACCAGGCTATTGAGTATTTTCAAAAAGTCATTGCCTTAGATCACCATTTGGCCCAGGCTTATTTGGGGTTGGGAGAGTCCTACAGGTCTCTTGGCCGCGCCACGCAAGCGGTTGAAACATACAGCCGTCTTTTGGACCTGTTCCCGGACGATGAAAAGATCGACATTAAGGTGATCGAAGCTTACGGGAAAGCCATTGAGGATAATCCCCAGAACAGCCTTTATAAGGAAAAGCGGGAGGAAGTTCTCGCTGATTTTGAGCAATTATCCAAACGGAAGAATTATAATGCCGCGGATTACTATAATTTGGGATTTTTATACGAGAAGGTCGGGGGCAAAGAGGAGGCCATGCGATTTTACGCCAAGGCTGTGCAAATGAGGCCGGATTACGCGCAGGCTTTGTATAATCTGGCCGATCTTTACCAGGACGCGGGAAATTATAAGATCGCCATGGCCTTGTACGAGCGCCTGGTGCATTTTCATCCCAAATATGCTTTGGGATACCTTAACATGGGCCTTATTTTTAATGCCATAGGGGATAAGCCAAGGGCGCGTCAATTTTATCTCAAGGTCATTGATCTGGACCCTGACAATGGCGACGCGTATTTTAATTTGGGGTATTTGAGCGAATCACAGGGGGAATTAAGCGATGCGGTCAGTAATTATGAGAAAGCTGTCGAGATCGCTCCCAAGAACGCGGAGGCTTATTATAATCTGGGCAATGTTTACGCCAATTTAGGGCAAAACGGTGAGGCTATCGCTTCTTATTTAAAGACCGTGGGTATCAATCCCCGCCACCAGGATGCTTTTGTGAATTTATCTATTTTGTCGTTCAAATCCGGGGATTTCAAAGGGGCTATTCATTATCTGGAAGAAGCCAAGGCTTTAGGGTATAATCCTCCGGTTGAATATTTAAAGACTTTAGAACCCTATCGCCAGAAATAAATTTGCGCCTGTAGCTCAATTTTGGATAGAGCGACTGCCTCCTAAGCAGTAGGTTACCCGTTCGATTCGGGTCAGGCGCACCATTTAACCTAATCTGCGTAGAATGACCTGGCCCCTTAGGATGTGAGTATGGCGGATGAAAGATGCGTGGTATGCGGGTTGAGTGCTAATCCTAGAATTGTTGTTACACATAAAGGAAAACAATACAAGCTGTGTTGTTATCGATGCAAAAAGAGATTTGAGGCAGATGCGGAACAATATGTAAGCGCAGAGAATGGGCCAGGTCACTGAGAAGGAGTTACGTTTTTTATGGAAAAGAATAATGAGGATATTTCACGCTGTTTGAGCGCTATCAATTCTGTTCTTTTGGCCAAGCAATCGGAAGTCAAATTGGTCCTTGCGACACTTTTGACAGGAGGATCGATCTTGATTGAAGACAGGCCGGGACTGGGTAAAACCACCCTGGCAAAGACGATGGCCAGGGTCCTGGGATTATCATTCAATCGGATCCAGTGCACCAATGATCTATTGCCTTTGGATATTTTAGGACGGGTTGATTTTTTGACAGACAGGACCCCTAAATTCATCGAAGGCCCCATCTTTTCATCAATTGTCATTTTGGATGAGCTCAACCGCGCGCCGGCCCGGACGCAAAGCGCCTTTTTGCAGGCGATGGAAGAAAGGGAAGTAACGGTTGAAGGCCAAACCTATCAACTGCCCAACCCCCAAATGTTCATCGCCACCCAGAATCCCTCGGATCACATTGGTACAGGGCTTTTACCAGAGTCAGAGTTAGACCGCTTCACGATCAGTTTACAAATGGGATATCCGGACAAGATCAGTGAAAGAAAAATCCTTCTTGGGTACCCTCAACAAAAATTCAACAGCCTGGAAACAGTTCTTAATAAAAACAGGATTTTAGAATTACAGAACTTGTCTGCAAAGGTCAAGGTCTCTGATCTATTCCTGGACCTGGTCGCCCGATTCCTCTCCCATGTGCGTGATCAAGGTGTTTTCATATCGCCCCGCGCCGGCCGTGACATGGTCAGGGTTTCGCAATCGGTGGCGCTTTTGGAGTCACGCGATCATGCTACCCCTGATGATTTCAAAGCCTGCCTGCTGTCAGTCATCTCACATAGGATCCCGGATGCTCAAAGATTGGTTCAAGATTTCCAATTTCAGGCTTAAAAATGTATACGGACTGCCAACGGTCTATGGCCTGGTTCTATCAGTTTTATTAGGTTTTACTCTCTGGTTTTCCATCTTTAACGATGCAAATACTGAACGCCTGATCTTTGTATTCATGTTGTTCGTCTTTGTCATTAACCTCCTTGAAACAAGCTACCCGTTTCGATTGATAGAAGTTAAAGCCTTGGTCCCGGATCCGCCTTTTAGCCTTGAAGAGACAAGATTGAATTTTGAATTAAGAAATACATCTAATGTCAGAACTCAACCCATTTGGATAAGGCTCAGTAAAGACAGGGAATGGATTGGAATAAATCCAGTGGAAGCGCATTCATCTCAAATAGTCACGCTCAGATTCACTTTCCCCAAGCCCGGGGTACAAAACGTTCCATCCATTCGGATCAAGACCTATGCTGATTCAAGTTTATACCGTTTTTGGAGGAATATTGATGCCAAAAGACAGGTCATAGTCCTTCCTAAACCCGTTGACCACAAGATCGCGGCAAGTTCAACACAAGCCAATATTCAAGACTATGAGTTAAACAATCTTGAGGAAATTCTCGATCCCGCGCGTTTTAAATTCACCGATCCCAAATTATTCCAAAAGACAAATCGAAGGTATCAGCGGATCTTTCATTCGAGACAAATTTCAACCCAAATTTATTATAACTGGGCAGAGCTTAAGAAACTTTCCCGGGAACAAAAAGGGGAGCAGTTCTCGTTTTGGCTTAAGTCAATGGCTTCCATGAAGAGTAACCAGAATATTGATATCAATGTGCAGGCGCCGTTTATTGAGCTTCATTTCCTGGCTCATTTAGTGGATCTAAGGTCTCTAAAACTAAGTTTTGCCAAGTGGTTCTATGCCCAAGTTTAAGATCAAATTATTCATTGCTTTTGTCATGCTGGGCACTTTGATCTATGCCTTTAGAAATACCCACGGCAATGCCCTGGAATACACCATTGCCATTATTGTCACCCTCATCTTTTGGTACTTGCTTGGCCTTAATATAGCCCTTTCAAATCTCCGGAACATTTTGATCATAACGCTTATTTTCGCCTCGACCATTTTTATTTTCCGCATACTTTTTCCGGCGGGATCACCTGTAGCGACGATGGGGATCCTGAAAGAATTCGATCTAAATCCCGGACAGATAGGATTGATCAAGAGATCTCATGGCCTGGCCTTAGAAGTCCATTTTGATAAAGAGCCCGGCATTAAGGAGCGGTATTTAGAAATGGGTGAACTGGTCAATTCTCTTGATGGCCTGCATTATTCCAATAAATCGCAAAAATTAAATCCATTAAAACTGCCTAAGACCCTGATCTGGGCAAAGAACAACTTAAGCGCGGATAATATTGAAAAGGACACAGATAAAGTTAAGTCATGGTTTGTTTCTTCTTTTGTCTACACCTTATCTCCAGGGACCTTAAATTCTTCAACACCTCTGGATCAATTCTTATTCGAACGCAGGGCAGGATTCTGTGAGCATTTTGCGGCAGCGCTTTGTACGATATTGGACCTGAAAGGGTATAAAGCAAGGGTTGCTTACGGCTATGCGGGAGGTGCCTGGAATCCTCTCTTCAAAGTTTTGATCTATGAAAACTCTGATGCTCATGCCTGGGTGGAAGTTTTTGAACCAAAATTAAAACAATACAAGATTATAGATCCTACCAGCTGGATATTCCCTGAAGTTTTAGAAGGCAGGGGCTTTGAAGGTGATTATTCGTGGTTTTTCTTGACCCTGATAATTATAGGCTGTTTGGCTGGGATTTTTCTTGTTCGAAAGGGGACTGGGATTGAACGCTTCTTCGTTATGGTCTCAAAATTAGAGGATAAATATGGCTTGGGATCAAAAGGCCTGACCCTTTCAGAGCGGATTTCAAGACTCATTACCGTAAACCGTTCATTAGAAGAAAAAATGATGGTCAGTTTTAAGATTTATTTAAGCATGTATAGCATTGAAGGTAAAAAACAAGATCAAACCCTAAAAAAGTCTCTTAGGGCCTGGTGATCTCGTTAAACGGCACCAACCATTTCTCCTTTATTTTCTTTCTGAGGGACAAAAACCTTGATCGCATCTGGAATGATCTTGATTAGAGAAGGGATCTTTTGTAACATCTCACCATCACTTTGGACCACTTGTTTGCGGCTTGAGCTGATATGGATCTCAAGGCCTTGCCAATGCTCCATCAATTCGAAATTATCCGGCCGTTCTCTTTTGATCGAGATAGGGATCAAGAAGGAGTCATAGGTTTTGATCCACATTTTGTAAAATGGGGGGAGGCGGTGCCTATTATACTTCGGTACAATTGATTCATTTTAGACGCATACCTAAAATACATGCGTCAGTTGTGTTATACCTTGGTATAATTGCTTTTATTTGTTCCAATACTCAAAATAATCATCCTGCGGCGGTAGTAGAAAGAATTATGTTGAAATTAGATCATCGAAGCAACGCAAAGGAATGTATAGATGCCCCTCAGGTGGATGCGTGGACATTAAGACAGACTTATGACCAGATAAAGAAGATCAATGTTTATACTCTGGGGTATTGGCCGACAATGATCGCTGTCGGATATTTTCTGGCGCGATACGGACATCATAGAAAAATAAATATTCTGGATATTGGTTGTGGAGACGGGGAGACTCTTAGGCTCATTGATGATTACGCGCGACGCAGGGATTTTTCATTGGAATTAACAGGGATCGACATTAATCGTGACGTCATTGCCACAGCTGTTGAATTGACATCTCCCTGTATTCATTTTAAACATGGTGATATTCTGGCTGATAGTGGGAATGGATCATATGATCTGATCATTAATTCATTAACCATGCACCATCTGACAGATCAAGAGATCGTGAGCCTGATACAATGGATGTGCGGCCACTCGCGTATGGGGTGGTTTATTTCCGACCTCCATCGGCATAAGATCGCGTATTATTTTATTAAATATTTCAACAAGCTGGTTGGTTTTAATCATCTGGTTTGCCATGACGCGCCATTATCCGTTGCCCGCGGTTTTCGATACCATGAATGGACCGGTCTTTTGGGTCAAGCGGGGATCGATTTAGGTCATATTAAGATCTCTTGGTATCCCAATTTTCGCTACGGTATTCGATATGAAAAATGTATATGAATGTCTGGTGATCGGCGGGGGAGTGGCCGGATCGACCGCGGCGTATCATCTGTCGGGACTTGGGAGGGAAGTCGCGCTTTTAGAGAAGACTCAAGGGGCACACCATAAAGTTTGCGGGGAATTCTTAAGCTTCGAATCCATTGAGTATTTAAATGAGATGGGGATCGTTCTAAACGCGGATGCTCCTGTCATCAAACATTTCAAGTTGTTTTCACCGCGATCGAATACTGCTTTCACATTTCCATTGCCCGGCAGGGGAATATCGCGCTATAAGCTTGATGAAGAGCTGTTAAATAACGCGAAAAAAGCCGGTGCGGAAGTTTTTCGCGGCGTCTGTATGAGAAGCTGCCAAGAAGAAAAGAACGGTCTTTTTAAAGTTCAAACAGGCGAAAATGACTTTTACGCGCGGCATCTATTCATAGCTACCGGAAAACATGATCATTCTAAAGAATACAAACGTCAGGGCAGGGATGACTCATATTTGGGATTTAAGACACACCTTCATTTTAAATCCCCCTGTAATGACCTTAAAGAAACAACGATTTTATTCTCTTTTCATGGCGGATATGGGGGGATTTGTCCGATTGAGAACGATATGATGAATTTTTGTTTTGTCATTGATAAAAGGATCTTTAAAGATCTAAAAGGAGGCTTTGATAGTGCTATTGCCTATTTACGCCTTCAAAATCCAAAATTAGATTCTATTCTCCAACAAGCTTCTTTGATGGACCGCCTTTGCGCCATTAGCTATATCCCCTATGGGTTCTTGCGCCAACAAAACAGTACCGGAAATGTTTTTTTCGCGGGAGATCAGCGTATGGTCATCCCGTCCTTTACTGGCGATGGGATGGTGATCGCCTTAAGTACAGCCAAAAACTGTGCTCATGAATTTGATCATCGTCAAAAGGGTTTGAAATTCCAGACTGAGCTGATGCAAAGAAAATTAAAGAAACAAATGGATTGGGCGCTTATGTCCAATGCCATTTTAAAATCCTCTTGGGCGACAGAGATAGGTCTATCCATCCCTGAATTCAGTTCATTCATGATCAAAACGATCTTCCAACAAACAAGAATGGCGAAAATGCAATGAAAACGATCATCCAAGACGTTGAGACAGCTAACCCTTCACTTTGCCTGACACAGCAGGAAGTCTTGGGTATTGTGTCTGATACGATCAAACCATCTGGCCGCGCTTTGGACCTTTATAAAAGGTTCTTGCTGGATGAGGGGATCCATCAACGGTATTTCGCGTCGGATAATTTGATGCAATTGCTGAATGAATCCGTGGATGAGAAGATGCGGCGATTTGAACATTGGGCAGTCCAATTATCTGTTGAAGCTGTCCATAAACTGTTAGAAAAGCGGCACTATAACCCAAAAGACATAGATGCGGTTTTTGTGTCGACCTGCACAGGTTATCTTTGCCCGGGTTTAAGTACCTATATTTGTCAACAGATCGGTTTGCCGGAAAATACGTATACATTGGACCTGGTGGGATTAGGTTGTACCGGCGCCCTGCCTGCTTTGCGGGCTGCCGATGATTATTTAAATCGTTATCCCGGATCAACGGTTTTGGTCATTGCCGTGGAGATCTGTTCCGCGGCGATACATTGGGCGGATAAACCGGAGCTTATCTTATCGAATGCCATCTTCTCTGATGGGGCGGCAGCTGTTCTTTTGACCAATCAAGAAAACACGCCTGGTTTTCATATCAATCATATTTCTTCTGTTTTATGGCCGCAATTTCGCAATGAATTGCGTTTTAAATACCTTAATGACCGTCTATGTAACGTGATCTCTTCTAAAGTGCCCGGGATCGTCGCCCAATCCATTCAAACCCTGCAAAAGGGCAATTCAAGCGATAATACTCATTATGCTTTTCATACGGGCGGGCGAAAAGTGTTAGATGCCATACAGGAGCATAATGGCCTCGGGGATGATCAGATGCTTCCTTCCCGGGCGGTTTTAAGGGAATATGGCAATATGTCTTCCCCGTCGGTTTTATTTGTTTTAAAAAGTATTTTAAATAAGAAATTGCGTGATAAAGAATCAGTGGCCTGTTTTGCTTTTGGTGCCGGCTTTTTGGCCTCAATGCTTCATGCGGAATGGCAGTCTTGATCTTATTTTCCATAGGCAGCTGTCCTATGGGAGCCGGCCGTGCCGTTTAATACATTAGAAAGTATCTTATGGACCCAATTTTAAACAGGAATAAAAGCACATTGAATGCCTTGAATACACCACGAAGGCGAAAAGAGGACCTATTCGCTGTTTCAGATGAAACCAGGGAAAGTCTGAGGAGCAAGGTCAAACAGCAGACAGATGATTTGTGCATCAAAGAAGAGCAGTTAAAGCAGGGGATAAACAAGCAGAAAAGATCAGAAGAGCAGATCCACATCCGCACCAAAGCGATGGAAGCAACTTCGGATGGTATTTTTATCATTGATGCTATCAATCCCAACTTCCCCATTATTTACGCTAACCAATCCTATTATAAAATGTCAGGTTACATCAAAGGGGAGATCATCGGAAGGAACTATTTTGCGCATTATGGGCCCTTTACCGATCCACGCTTCCTTGAGGAAATAAAACACACGCTTGTTTCTGGAAAACCTTTCTTTGGAGAGATGCTCCAATTCAGGAAGAATGGCGAGAAATATTGGAATCTGATGCGGATCACCCCGGTGCGTGATGTGAATGGCACTATAACTCATTTTGTGGGGATCAAAACTGACGTTACGTCGATGAAGCAAAAAGACCTGGAGATAATAGAAAAACGCGAGGAGCTTTTGCACGTCACTCGTGTCGGCAAGCTTGCTGAGTTTGTTTCATCCCTTGCCCATGAGATCAGCCAGCCATTGACTTCCATAGCGGCGTATGCCCAAGCCGCCCAGCGTATATTAAAGAATCCCGTTAAAAACGAGGCGGACAATGGCCTTATGCTGCAGGAAATACATCAAAATATCATCAATGATGACCATCGCGCGACTGAGGTCATCAGGCGTTTACGGTCATTGTTAAAGAAGACCATACCTGAAATGAAGCCGGTTGATATCAATGACATTATTAAAGAAACGGTCTTGCTTGTTTCTACTGATATTAAGGTAAGGAATATTGTCCTGAAAGTTGAATTGGAAAGTGATCTTCCGATTATCCATGGCGACCGCATACAGCTCCAGCAGGTGCTTTTGAATCTTATCAGTAACAGTTTTGACGCGATGGCGAACAATCAATCCCCTCGTGAATTGTTGATCGCCACGTCAAGTAAAGACCACGGGATGAGCATGGTGTCGGTCAAGGATTCCGGTTGCGGCATTCCTGAGAAGAATTTGACCAAGCTGTTCGAACATTTCTTTACGGATAAACTTGATGGTTTAGGCATGGGTTTGTCCATCAGCCGTTCCATTGTTGAGGCCCATGGCGGCCATTTGGATGTGATAAACAATCCAGACCGCGGCGCGACATTTTATTTTACGATCCCTGCCGGGCAAAAAGGCTCCTGATCTTCCCTCCATTATACCTCGGTACAATTGATTCATTTTTCGCCCATCCTTAAAATACACTAATTAAAGAAACATGATGTTGTTCTTACTGAGCACTATTAATTTATTTTTCTAAGGGGCCTATGACCGTTAAAACCGCGAAAGTGATCGTTGCGAGCGATGAGAATGCTGTACGTGAATGTGCCTGTATATGTGGAAAGGGTAAATTTAAGGTATTTAACAGGATTTTTGATAAGGGTAAGGGCGGGTTAGAGCATTTTTGGGAGATCGATTGTACTCATTGCCGGGGGCTTTATGAAATCGAACAGAGAGGAAATTTGATCGGTGTTGTCCGTAAGGCAGATGAAATTCCCTGGGAACATGAGGTCATGGAAATGGGCAGGGTGAGATCAAAGAGATTATTCCATAAGCCAAAATTCATCGGGATCATTTACAGGACCGATAAGATTGAATTAAAAACACCTAAGTTGCTGGTGATCGCGCTGTTTTTTACCCTATTGATGCCTTTTGGCTTGTCGCGTTGTTTTGCTTATGGCCATGGGGGCGGAGGGTTTCATGGCGGCGGTGGCGGGTATCATGGATATAGAGGATATGATAATTTCGCGGTAGGATTCACTTATTCACCCTATTATGATAATCCAGATTATTATTATCCGTATTATCCGTATTATCCGTATTATCCATCTTATTATAACAGCGGTGTGCTTGTGTCTTCTCCGGTCGTTGTAACCCCGCAAGTTATAGTACAGCCTTCCACATCAGTCCCTGTTCAAATGACCCCAACAGCCGTGAACGATGATATTACTATTAATATTCCCAATGCGGCGGGCGGGTATTCAGCGGTGCTGATCAAAAGATCTTCCAAAGGGTTCATTGGCCCTCAGGGCGAATTATATTCCGAATTTCCTAAGGTTTCGGAATTAAAAGTACTTTATGGAAAGTAAATAAAATATATAAACCAACAAAAGAAGGCCAGCGATGACACTCGAAAATTTGATGCTCAACAATAAAGATGAAATATTAGCGGATAAAAAACAAATTTATATCGTGGATGACGATGAGTCGGTTTGCCGTTCACTCAAATTGCTTATGGTTTCTTATGGTTTTGCGGTGGAAACTTTCTCTTCAGCTGAGGAATATTTTAAAGTCGTACCGAATACGGCGAAATGCTGCCTGGTCCTGGACATTCATTTGCCGGGATTAAATGGCTGGGACACGCTAAAAAGACTAACAGAATCAGGGTATAACCACCCGGTTATTGTGATCTCGGCGGATAAGGATGAAAGTATCAGGGAAAAGGCCTTAAAAGCAGGCGCGGTGGGATTTTTGCAAAAACCGTTCGGGGACCATTATTTGCTCCATATGGTTACCCATATTTTTAATAGACAGGAGATCGAAATGAAAAGATTAGATAAGCAGGAATTGGAAGATTCGAAGGCGTTAGGCATTTTAAAGGATAATTTCAGGTTAAATACGACAGGGACAGATGATGATTTAGGTCTGGATATTCATGATGCCATTGGCAGGGATATGTCTTTATCATTTGTGGCTGACAATATTCAAGTCACCGTAGAAGATGGGATCGTGACGTTAGACGGCGAAGTCAATAGTGATCAGGAAAAAATGACAGCGGGTGATCTCACGGCGGCATTAGCCGGAGAAGACAATGTGAATAATTATTTGCGGGTTGTGGATAGTGTGGATTAAACATGGGAAGGTTTAAATATGAAAAAAGAGAGCGCGGAATTTAAAGGGATTGTCGAAGAAGCTATGCATGAATTTAAATCCGGTAAATTAAAAAGTGGCAGCACTGGCAAAGTTGTCAGGGACAGAAAACAGGCCATTGCCATTGCTTTATCCGAAGCCCGGCAAAGTGGGGAATAATATGAAGAAAGCCCAGGCAAAGCAAGAGAGAAAAAGCAGGCCCTCAACACAGAGGCAGGGATTAAGGGGTTTAGGAGGCCGCATCAAAGCCCGGAACCGTCCGGAAGAAAGAGGAAACAATGGCTAGGATAGCAGTGTTGATTGACAATAAATTTGAGGATTCAGAGTTGAAGAAACCAGCTACGGCTTATAAGAAAGCAAAACATGAACTTGTGATCATAGGGGTTAAAAAAGGGGTCGTTACAGGAGAAAAGGCAGGTTTGAAGGTTAAGGTTGAAAAGGCTGTTACTGATGTATCTATTGATCAGTTTGATGCTCTATTTATCCCAGGCGGCTATTCTCCGGACCAGTTGAGAAGTCATGACGAGGTGGTTACATTTGTGAAAAAATTCGCGGCAACAGGAAAACCTATTTTCTTTATTTGTCATGGGGCTCAATTGCTCATTACCGCGGACATTCTAAAAGGGCGCAAAGTAACGGGCTGGAAGTCTATTATCCAGGATATAAAAAATGCAGGAGCTGAGTATATCGATGCGGATGTGGTTGAAGACGGAAATCTAATTTCAAGCCGTTGCCCCGCGGATATTCCGGCATTTATTAATGCTACTTTGAAAAAACTTTCGAACGCGGGTCATTAGTGATAAAAGGAGAGAAATGATATGTCAAAAACCATTGGAATAGATCTTGGAACGTCTAATTCGGCCGCTGCGGTCATGGAAGGCGGCCGTCCGGTCATCATACCATCTGCGGAAGGTGCGGGAGTTTCGTCAGGCAAGGCATTCCCGTCATTTGTGGCATTCACCAAGGACGGACAACGTTTAGTCGGTGAGCCAGCCCGCCGCCAGGCCCCGATCAATTCTGAAAATACTATTTACGCGGCTAAACGTAAAATGGGGACTGATTTTAAATTTAAAGCCATGGGCAAGGAATTTACTCCGCAGCAGATCAGCGCTTTTATCTTGCAAAAGATCAAGGCTGATGCGGAAAAATATCTTGGTGAACCGATCGATTCAGCGGTCATTACAGTGCCGGCCTATTTCAATGATAATCAGCGCCAGGCAACCAAGGATGCCGGGGAGATCGCTGGCTTAAAGGTCTTGCGTATCATCAATGAGCCGACAGCGGCTTGTTTAGCCTATGGCATTGATAAGGTGGGTAAAGAGCAAAAGATCATGGTTTTTGATCTTGGCGGAGGCACGCTTGATGTAACCATCCTTGAAATGGGATGGGATAAGGGCCAAAAGGCCAGTACATTTGAAGTATTAGCCACCTGCGGGGAAAACCAGCTTGGCGGCACGGATATGGATAATGTGCTTATTGATTATATCATCAACGAATTTAAGAAAGAGACAGGCATAGACCTGAAGAACGACAAAATGGCTTTTCAGCGTTTACGTGAAGCCGCGGAAAAGGCCAAGGTTGAGCTTTCGAGTACCATCTCGACCGACATCAATTTACCGTTCGTTACCGCTGATGCCAATGGTCCCAAGCATTTGACCTTGACCATTGACCGGGCAAAATTGGAAAGTTTAGTTGCTCCCATCATTGAACGTTGCCGGGTACCCATACGCCAGGCTATAAAAGATGCGAGTACCAAGCAAGGTTCTGAGATCAAGATTGACCGTGTCATTCTGGTGGGCGGACCGACACGCATGCCAATTGTACAGCAATTCCTGGAAAAGGAAGTTGGTCAGAAAATTGAACGCGGGGTTGATCCCATGGAATGTGTCGCGTTAGGGGCGGCCATACAGGCAGGGATCATTTCCGGAGATGCTAAAGAGATCCTTTTGTTAGATGTGACTCCCTTATCCTTGGGTATCGAGACAATGGGGGGGGTTTTCACGAAATTGATAGACCGTAACACCACTATCCCCGCCAAAAAGAGCCAGATTTTCTCAACAGCGGAAGAAAATCAGTCCGCGGTAACGATCAGGGTCCTGCAAGGGGAGCGCCAGATGGTTGATGATAATATTGAATTAGGGCGCTTTGATCTTGTTGGGATCCCGCCGGCTCCACGCGGTAAGCCCCAGATCGAGGTCACCTTTGATATAGATACGAATGGCATTGTTCATGTGACAGCTAAAGATACGGGAACAGGCAAGGAACAGTCGATAAAGATCACTGCTCCCACAAAACTGTCGAGTGATGATATTGAAAAAATGGTCAATCAGGCGGAGAAATACGCGGATGCGGATAAAAAGAAGAAGGAAGAAGTTGAGCTGGCGAATGTGGCCAACACGCTTGTTTATTCAACTGAAAATTCGCTTAAAACGTATGGTGATAAGGTCTCCAATACGGATCGTGGGAACATAGAACAGGAATTGAACAGCCTGAAGAGCGCTATTAAAAGTAAAGATGCGGATAAGATCAAGAGAGGTATGGAATCTTTGGAAAAAATGGCGCAGAAATTGGCTGAAGAAGCCTATAAGGCAACAGATCCTAAACAACAAGCAGCACCCCAAGAGCCGAAGGGGAAAGACGATATCATTGATGCTGATTTTACGGCGGTAAATTCAGGTTTCCCCAATGATGTTCCAAGAAAATAATGATTTTTAAGATTATTAAGGCAGGAACAAATCAATGAAATGTCCAAATTGTAAGAAAGAATTGCGGGTTTTTGAATTTAAAGACCTGAAAACTCACGAATGTTCATCATGTAAGGGGATGTGGCTTGATCATGGGCTTATTAAAGATGTAAAAGATTTCTGGGCTTTGCTTGATATTCTAAAGATAAAGATAGCTGTGAAACACCCACGCTTGGAACAGGCGTGGGAAGAGATTGAAAGCATATCACCTTTTAAATAAACCAGGAGGGTAAATGTCAAGACATACTCAACATCAGTCAAGCGGGGCAGTGAAGTCGCAAAATATTTCAACAAAAGCGGATGAGGATAAAAGTGATATAAAGCTTCGGGCTTATCAAATACATCTGGAAAAAGGCGGCTCTGATCTTGAGAATTGGCTGGAAGCGGAGCGAAGTTTAAAAATACTTAAATGATCAGATTTCGTCATAAGGAACAACATCGTACGGACAGGATTGGCTGGTTACGCGCGTCAGTTTTGGGGGCGAATGACGGCATATTATCAACCTCCAGCTTAATGGTTGGCGTCGCTGCCGCTCATTCGGCTCAAGGAGCGATATTGATCGCGGGTATCGCGGGGTTGGTCGCGGGCGCGATGTCCATGGCGGCAGGTGAGTTTGTGTCTGTGAGTTCACAGGCTGATACCGAAAGGGCAGACTTAGCCCTGGAACGTAGTGAGCTTAATGAAGATGATAAAGGTGAACATCAAGAACTGGCGTCGATTTATGTGGCAAGGGGTTTGGATCCACAGCTCGCAACAAAGGTCGCTCAACAATTGATGGCCAAAGATGCTTTGGGGGCACATGCCCGTGATGAACTTGGGATCTCGGTTAATTTTGCTCCCCATCCGGTGCAGGCTGCCTGTGCATCAGCCATTTCATTTGCCGCTGGCGCCGCGATGCCGCTTATTATTCTTTTGATATCTCCTCAATCAAGATTAGTCCCTATGATTTTTGGCTCTACCCTTTTTTTTCTGGCAGGTTTGGGCACGCTGGCAGCTAAGATCGGTGGTGCCCCTATTTTAAGAGCAGCTGTTCGTGTTACTTTTTGGGGCGCGCTGGCAATGGGGACAACGGCAATAGTAGGCGCTTGCTTTGGGAAGAATTTGTAAGATCAACCTTGATTATACCCCGGTATAATTGATTCATTCTCCCGTCGGCATAAGATATCTCAATGTCATTAACGAAGTTAAATGCAGCAATAAAAAAAGGAGTTTTATATGAATTCATGTGATACCAAAACAGGAACGTGTGAAACGTCACAAACACCTCAAGCTCATTGTGAAGGTAAATGCCCCTGCGGTTGCGGCAGTGATTGCGCGTGTCCGATACACCAATGGATGTGTTCGTTCCATGAAGCAAAGAAGTCTGTGCAGGTCGATATCCTCAAAGCAAAGATTCAAAAAGCATGGGGTCCTAAATTAGAGAAAGAAGCTTCTGCGGTCATTGAAGCCATGGAAGCCAAATGGAAGTCCATGCAGGCCGCGGGACAATTTAAAGAACAATTAAAGGAAAGATTCGAACAAATTTGTAAAGAGAGCAGATAACCAAAAGCGAAAAGGCCGTTTTTCTGATATTGAAATCAGAGAAACGGCCTCTTTCTTTTAAACTGATGAAAACAAATGTCCCAAAATATCCTAAGATCTTGGCGGTCTTGAAACAAATAGAATTGCCAATGATATTTCTTAGTTTTATCTGGTTTTGCATACTGATCATAGAGCTTGTCAACGGTACAAGCTTTGTATTATCTGGTTTTGGGACAGGTATTTGGGTATTGTTTATTTTGTATTTCGCCATGCGCCTGGCAACTGTTGCTGACAGGATAGATCTTCTCAAACAGAATTGGCTTTTTATTCTGGCCATTTTTGTCACGACACTTCGATTCTTCCCTTTTTTACAGTCCTTCCCATTGGTGCGGGTTCTGACCGCGACTTTCGGCATTCAAATGATCTGGATCTTCGCTTCAGCTTTTGTGGGAATGCGTATCCTTCGCCGGAGCATTGGGCATCGTGGTGCCGGTTACGTGCTTGCCTTGACTTTTATTGTGTTGTTTGCCGGTGCGGCGGGAATGTTGCATTTTGAGGGAAGGCTCGCGGGCCCGCAAGGGATTCATACCTATTGGCGGGCCCTTTGGTGGACGGCCATGCAGCTAACAAATATGGGCAGTGGTTATACAATTAATACAACAGGAGGGCGTATCATCTGCCTTTGTGTGTCAGTATACGCCGCGGTGATGTTTGGTTATATAACCGCCCTTCTGGCCTCGTTTCTGATCGATCGTAAGGTCCAGGAACCAAAAGCAGAGATCTCATATCAAAAGTCAGTGCAGGCACTGCATGAAGAAATCATTCAATTACGGCGTTTGATCGAAGATGCTATTCAAAAAAGGAGAAATTGATCACACAACTTTCGAACGGCCTGACAAACAATGAAGCCCGTCTTCGTCTCGATAAGTTTGGCCCCAATGCTGTGCCCGAGACGGTCCAAAACCCTTTAGCCAGGGCCTTGGCCAATTTCTGGGCGCCGGTCCCATGGATGCTGGAGCTTGCGATCGTTCTTGAGCTTTCATTAGGCAAAATAATTGAAGCCGCGATCATTGCGGCACTTTTAGCTTTCAATGCTGTTCTTGGTTTTTTACAAGAAGGGCGTGCCCAAGCGACCCTTTCCGCGTTAAAGTCCCGGCTTGCGCTTAACGCGTCGGTCCGTCGAGATGGTGTTTGGTCGATCATACCTGCCGGCGGGCTTGTGCCCGGGGATATGGTGAAGCTGTCGGTGGGTGCGGTTGTTCCCGCCGATGTGCGTTTGGTACAGGGAGAGATATTACTTGATCAGTCATTGCTCACCGGTGAATCCATGCCTATCGAAGCGGGGCCAGGTTTGCAAACTTACGCGGGAGCGCTGGTAAGGCGCGGCGAGGCCGTTGCGGTGGTTACGGCTACTGGAACACGGACCAAGTTTGGGCGAACGGCGGAATTGGTCCGTACCGCGCACGTTGTAAGTTCCCAACAAAAGGCAGTTCTGTGTGTAGTGCGGAATCTCGCCATATTCAATGGGGTCATTATTTTGATATTGGTGGGGTATGCGCATGCTCTCAAGATGCCCTTGAGTGAGATCGTTCCATTGGTGCTTACCGCGGTTTTGGGCTCTATTCCAGTTGCCCTGCCCGCTACCTTTACCCTTGCGGCGGCGCTCGGTGCGCAGGCTTTGGCGCATCTGGGTGTTCTTCCCACAAGGCTATCCGCGGTGGATGAAGCGGCAAGCATCGATGTTTTGTGCGCTGATAAAACAGGCACACTGACTTGTAATGAGTTAAAGGTCACTGCCGTGCGCCCTATGGCCGGTTTTGACGAAGCACACGTTCTTGGATTAGCTGGTCTTGCAAGTTCTGATGGCGGTCAGGATTCCGTAGACATGGCTATTCGTTTAGCGGCTTCGCGTACGGATGTTTCTGATCTCCCGAAATTAATTAAATTTATACCTTTTGATTCCAGCACCAAAATGTCTGAGGCGGCCGTCGTGGACCTGAACGGTTCAACGATTCGGGTTGTCAAAGGGGCTTTCACCGAAGTCATGGCTTTTGCTCAAGCAATGCCTGATGCGTCAGGAATAGCCGATCAACTGCAGTCTCAGGGCTTCAGGGTGCTGGCAGTAGGGGTTGGGCCGTCAGGTGCGGTGAAGCTTGCGGGAATTATCGCTTTAAGTGATCCGCCCAGAGAGGATTCAGCGGAATTAATGACACAATTGCGTGTGTTAGGCGTTCGGACAGTCATGCTGACTGGCGATGCCCCTGTAACAGCGGGGATCGTGGCTCACGCCATAGGTCTTGATGGAAAAGTTTCCCCAGCCGCGGCGATTTCCGATGGAGTACGCCCCGAAGATTTTGCGGTCTTTGCCGGTATTCTCCCTGAAGGGAAATACGATCTCGTTAAGGCTTTTCAGAAAAGCGGGCACATCGTTGGCATGTGCGGTGATGGAGCCAATGACGCTCCGGCGTTGCGGCAGGCTCAGATGGGGATCGCGGTGTCAACGGCAACGGATGTAGCCAAATCAGCGGCTGGCATTGTTCTCACCAAGCCTGGGCTTGGGGGGATTGTCGCTTCCATAAAAGAAGGCCGCGAGACGTATCAGCGCATTTTGACCTATACGTTAAACTCGATCACCGGCAAGATAATGAAGACCCTTTTTCTCGCGGTGGGCCTGCTCATCACCGGACACGCGGTGCTGACTCCCCTGTTAATGGTCATTATCATGCTTACAGGGGACCTCCTGGGCATGTCTTTGACGACCGACAATGTCAGGGCATCTCCTAAACCAAATGTTTGGCGGATAGGCTCATTGACGATGGCCGGGGTTTTCATGGCGGCCTCTGAATTGGTTTTTTGTACGATCATCCTATGCCTTGGGAAATTCCATCTGGGTTTTAAGATCGGCACATTACAAACGTTGTCTTTTGTGGCGCTTGTGTTTGCCAATCAGGCAACTACCTATTTGAATCGTGAGCGCCAGCGCATGGGGACCACCGTCCCAAGCCCATGGCTATTAGGGTCGTCGGTATTGGACCTGCTGATCGCGTCAACGTTGGCGGTTGCGGGAGTTGCCATGGCTCCTTTGCCCTTGATCGTCGTGGGAGGGATATTGGTGGCGGCGGTGGTTTTTGCGTTCTTCCTTGATTTTGTCAAAGTCTTTGTGTTTGATCGGCTTGGCATCCTATGACCGGCCTTCCCCGTCACACCTTCAATACATTTTGATTATACCCCAGTACAATTGATTCACTTGCGCCTACTGCCTAAGATACAACCATGAATAGCGTTATCAATTAACAAGGAAAGAGGAAATTATGTTTATAAAAACGTTCAGATTCAGGTCCGCTTTGGTCCTTGTATTGGGACTAACAATGTTGAGTTTCAGTACATTCGCGAGGGCCGATGGCGAAAGAGGGGAAAGAAGCCGGCACGGGCATTATCAGCACCGTCACCATGATGGAATGTGGTATTCACGCGATGAAGTTGTCGTTCAACGCGCTCCGAGTATCCAGGTAAATATTTAGCCTGCGTGGCCATTTAGATAGGGGTTCCCTCAGTAAGAGGAATACAAAGCACATTAATGAGAGTATTGATCACGATTTTATTTTTATTTTGTTTTTGTTTTCCTCCTGGGCTTCTTAATGCTGAACAAGGTTCCTGGCAGTTAAGAAAGAACCAAGGGGGGATTCCTGTCTATACTCGAAAAGTCACAGGTTCGCCCATTCTTGAGGTCAAGGCCAATGTCATCATCAACGCGCCATTACCTGAAGTCATCGCTTACTTTGAAGATGAGAAACAGATACGTCATTGGTATTATCAATGTGTCCTCTCTAAGTTCATTGAAAATGACGGGCCTAAGCAGGAAGTTATTTATTTGATATTGCATTTGCCCTGGCCGGTTGCCACCAGAGATTTTGTTTTTAGGCGTACCAGGTCCAAAGACGTTCTTCATGGGGTAATAAACTATACGTTAACGGCCCTTCCTGACAGGCTTCCGCTTGTCAAGGGCATGATACGCGTCAGATCCATTGAATCAGTGTGGAGTTTTAGATCGTTAACACAGGGCCAGACTGAAATGTTTTTCCTGCAACATACTGACACCGCCGGTTCTATCCCAGCTTCCTTTGTCAACGCGGTGGTAGCGGACACGCCTTATTACAGTCTTAAGAATTTTCGGGAACAATTGACCGGAAAGGATGTTGGAAGGAGGCCTCTTAAATTAAATAGTAAATCATTTAGTTAGCTGAAACTTTGATATTATCTTATATAATAGCTCATTTGAACGGCACCGTATTTCCCGCTAAAGATATATGATAAAAAATAGATCAGCGATAGCTAATTTGACGGCAGGTTTGGTTTGCTTATCCGCCGGATATATTTGGTGGTCCGTTTTAATTTATAAGTATACCCATTTGAGTTATGACGATTGGGACCTGGCTTTTTTTACTCAAAGCTGCTGGAATTTGCTGCATGGGTCACAATTTTCTTCCCTGGTAGGTATTAATTATTTTGGTGATCATTCCTACTTTATCACGTATTTTTATCTGCCCCTTTTTGCCCTATTTCCCCATCCTTTAACCCTTGTTTTCCTAAAACTTGCGGCCTTTCTTTTTTCGGCATATTTGCTTTTTAAGATCTTTCATCGGAAGCTAAATTTACCCCTGAGTTTAGGGCTGATGACGGCCTATTTATGGCTGCCGGCCAATATTTTTGCGATATTATATGAATTTAATCCGGAATCCTTATCCATGCCATTTATTATTTTGACCTTTGACGCGTTTGAAAACAGGCGTTGGAGGACTTTTTGGGTAAGCGCCGTTTGTTTGCTGTTGATCAAGGAGAATTTCGCGTTAATTACCGCCGCCTTTGGAATTTGGGGTTTGTTGACCGCCAAGGATGCGGCGGCAAAAAAGCAGGCCGGGCTGCTGTTGGCTGTTTCGCTCATTATTTTTTATATTCTGGTCGAATGGCTGATCCCGCATTTTCGCCAACTTCCCACGCATGCCTTTGTGGTCCGTTATGCCTATTTGGGCAAAAGCGTGGGAGGGATCTTCATTAATATTTTACTACACCCTCAAATGGTACTGTCTCATATTTTTAATCTTTTGAATTTTCGCTATATGGAGTATTTGTTCGGAGTTTGGCTCATCCCATCGATGTTTGGATTACCTGTTCTTTTGATCGCCACTCCTTTATGGCTCCAGCATTTTTTGTCATTGCATTTGCCGGAACATGGTATTTATTCCTTCTATGGGATGACGATGGCTCCGTTCATTTTTTTGGCGCTGTATAGGGCTTTTACCCTCAATCAACGATGGATAGATTCAATATGGCTTCATGCCGTTATTTTTATATTATTGATGTTATCCATGGCTCAAACGCTCCATTTCCAAAGGGAGTTTATTCGTAGGACGGATTATTATGAGGATAATTCTATCCCCGCTCGCTGGCGGATGTTAGATAGGATCCCGCCGAAAGAGCCCGTGATCGCGACATTTAATTTTCTGGCGCCCCTGTCCTTGCGCGAGGGCTTATACTCTTTTCATAAAGTGTATGACAGTTATTATCAGCTTCCGGAACTCATATCCAAAAATGAGCTCAATACCCAGGCCAGATTCATCCTCCCTGACAATGTCAGGTATGCGTTGATCGATTTTTCGGATAATTTTATTGTCCAGGCCATGAAAAATTATCCTAAATTTGCCAAACAAAGGATTGATTGGTTTTTAAAAGGCTGGCGGCCGTTGCGGCACGAGGGGAACGTGTATTTATATGTTAGAAATATCCCGGAACAGAAATGATCGATAATGAAAAACATGCCAGTTTTTGGCATTAAACGGCTATAATACAATCATGAAAGACAATGATCAGCCGGTCAGGATCGCTTTCTTCGACTCAAAACCTTATGATAAGGAATCCTTCGATAAGGTCAATAAAGAATTTAATTATAAGATCAGTTATTTTAAAGGACATCTTTCGCCTGAAACAGCTCCTTTAACCCGGGACTTTCAGGTTATTTGCGTTTTTGTCCATGATGTTGTCAATAAAGCGGTCATTGATATCCTGGCGCGTAATGAAGTCAAGCTGATCGCGGTGCGCGCGGCTGGTTATAATAATATCGACCTTAAGTCGCTTTTCAAGAAAATACCTGTGGTCAGGGTGCCTGCCTATTCTCCTTACGCCGTTGCCGAGCTTGCCGTTACGCTGATGTTAACCCTCAACCGTAAGGTCCATAAAGCCTATTTCCGGACCCGTGACAATAATTTCACCTTAAATGGCCTTCTTGGCTTTGATATGCACGGCAAGACGATAGGTATCATCGGCACAGGAAAGATCGGCAAGGTCGCGATCAATATATTAAAAGGCTTCGGGATGAGGATCCTGGCTTATGACGTCTTCCCTGATAAAGAGTTCCAGAAAGCCGGTGGATTCGAGTATGTGAAACTTGACGTGCTTTACCGTGATTCTGATATTATTTCCCTTCATTGCCCGCTGACAAAGGAGACGTATCGCCTGATCAATAAGGCTTCCATCGCCAAAATGAAAACAGGCGTCATGCTCATCAATACGGGGAGGGGGATGCTGATCGATTCTAAAGCCTTGATCGTAGGGCTAAAAACAGGAAAAATTGGTTTCGCCGGCCTGGATGTGTATGAGGAAGAAAGCGATTATTTTTTTGAGGATTTTTCCAACAAGATCATTACGGATGACGTATTAGCCCGCCTGCTTTCCTTTAACAATGTGATGATCACTTCCCATCAGGGTTTCTTCACCCAGGAGGCCCTTGCCAGTATCGCCGCCACCACCATGAATAATATCCGGGATTTTTTGGAGCTTGGCAAGCTAACCAACGAAATTCACTATCCATGATAAAAAATCTTTTTTTAATATTTCTCACAGGTATCGGGATAGCCATGGTGTTCCGGAGCTGTTGCATTTTAGAACAGTCCCGTGAGGCGCAGAATTGGCCCCAGACGACAGGTGATATAACTTCATCGCTCTTGACGATCAATTATTTGCCTAAATACATAGATCTGGGGAACGCTCCCAAAAGATGGTATGGGACACAAGTGCAGTATCATTACACCGTTGACGGACAGGAATACACCTCAGATCAATTGTCATTTCAAAAGGCCTATACGAGAAGCTCCCGGGAGGCGTTAAGCGTAATGAATAAATACCGCCGACAGCAGGAAGTCCCCGTATTTTATAATCCACGGGATCCTAAAGAATCGGTCCTTCAGCCAGGCTATATCGGGGATATCTTTGTCCAATTTTTTATCGGCATCTTCTTTACCTTCATAGGGATACTTTTTCTTTATCCCAAGACCTTAGAGTACGATTCTTCCGCGGGAGATTCCATAGGCCGGGGGAACATCCTTCAAAATCGATGGAAATTCCAGGAAGCATTGGCGGAGTATGAGCAATTCATTAAGATCAATCCGGACCTCGCCCTTGGTTATATCAGCCGCGGCAATCTTTATCTTCAACAAAAGGGGGCTTTCCAGAAATTCAGATTCTTTGATGCGGGCTCTTCGGTCCTAAACGAGCTTATTAAAAATGGTATATTGGAAGAAGTGCCCTCAAAAGAGCAGCCTTTGGGCTTTTATGAGTTTCGGGCGGAAGAATTTGGGGGTTCTATCGAGCGGATCAACCCGCTGTTAGTAAAATTAAGCAGTCCCAAGGATAATTTTAATAATATCACAAGGGCCCTGGCCTGGTTAAACAGATGTGTTGAGCCATATAAGCTTTACGCTATATATATCAATGCCAACGGGGAAAGTGAGGAAATGCGATATTTCGTCCCCAGCGCGTTTATGACGTTAACAGATGAACAGCTTGAGGAATTGGCGCAGACAATCAAAGGAAGAGAGCTTAAAAGGGCCGTTTTACACCTTCTTTTTCCCCGGGAAGCTCCCAACAGGCTGCGGATAAACCCCCGAATCAACTTGAAGGAAGATATCGTCAGGAAAATCGCCAAAGATGATTTTGACAGGATATGGCTCATCCTGCAACGGTCCCAGGAAAGCTGGGACCGGGCAATCGCTGATTTTAACAAGGCCATCGCGCTCGACCCCAAGAATGCGCAGGTTTATTTTTCCCTCGCCAAAGCATATTTAGGCAAGAATGATTTTGACAGGGCCTGGGAAAATTTGAACAAGGCCAGGGACAGGGGGGTTGATATCAGCCCGGCTGTTTTGGAAGATATTCATAAACGATTCGGACGGTGAATTTTTTTTGGCCCATTTTGTTAATGACTTAACAGTTAGGGTATTGACAAAGTGCCGGTGGGTGGTGTAAACTTTAATTTAGAGGGGGGAAACAAAATGCCTAAAGCTGATAAAAAAGACCACCGTGGGCAATATTATTGGAGCCAGGTCAAGAGATACGGCGGCCAGTATCCGGAGTTCAACTGGTCTTCGGTTGAGACACTTTTGAACTTGATCTATACCTATGATGTCCTTTCAGCACAGATGATACGAAAGGTCAGCCCTTTTGGCATTACAAGGGCGGGATTTAGCGTATTGATGATCTTAAGCCGCAGCCAATCCAAGGCCTGTAAACAAAATGAGATCAGCCAGCTGATGCTGGTCAGCCGGGCCAATATCACCGGATTGGTTGACAGCCTTGTTGGGCAGCAATTGGTTGAACGTACCAACGATCCCCATGACCGAAGGGTCAACATGATCAAGATTACGGCTAAGGGAGAAAAGCTCCTGAAGTCCCTGTTGCCGGGGTATTACAAATATATCCATGAGATTTATTCGGTTTTTACCGTTGAAGAGAAGAAGACTTTCAATGAATTATTAACACGGCTGAGGAACAGGACCAATGAAGTCAAGACTAAATAGTCTGATCCTGGGGATCTTAATGATGGCGACCCCCGCCGCGTGTTGGGCCTCAAGCGCCGCAAGCAATGCGAGCGGTTTGCAGGAGCTCAATGAGCAGGGAATGACCTTGGGCATAAACCTGCAGCAGGCCATTGATTATGCCAGGCACAATAATGTCCTGATCAAGGTCGCCCAAGAGAGGATCGATGAAGCCAAAGGACGCCGATGGCAGAGCGATTCCGATCTGCTGCCGCACCTGTCGCTCGGAGCGACCCAAGGCCGGGTCTTTTGGGAGAATTTTGCCGCCCAGGGTTTGTCGAATTTTGGTTTTGGCGTCATCGGGCCGTTCAATACATTTGATGCCCGTCTTCAGGTTACCCAGCGGATCTTTGACTTGAGCGCCATATCTAAATTCCAGGCGGCCAATGTGGATGTGGATATCGCGGGCCTTGAGGAGGATTTAGCCCTTCAGCAGGTGACCACCGCGGCCGTCATCGCGTACTTGGATGTTTTGCAAGCCAAGGAAAAATTACGCGCTGTAGAACAGGACCTGGCATTGGCCCAACAGTTGACCACCTTGGCCCAACATCAGCTGGATGTGGGGATTGTCACTAATTTGGATGTGATAAGGTCACAGACGAGCCTGGCACAATACAAAGCCAGGGAACAAGAAGACATTCAAGGGGTTAACACCGCTTTTTTGAGCTTAAAACGCGTCACTGGCCTGCCATTGGAAAGTGATATCAATTTAAGCGATTCGCTCCAGTTTTTTGATGATAAACCCCTTTCAGCTGCCGATGCCATCAACGCGGCTATCAAGGGAAGATTTGAAATGTCCATTGCTGACTCAAAGGTCAAGTACGCGCAATTCCAGTTATCAGAGGCTAACAGGGAAAGATTGCCCAAGATAAGCGCTTACGGGGATTATGGTCTTTCCGGTGTTGATCCGGACAGGCTTGTTCATAAGGCGGCCCAGATCTCCGTCAATGTCAGCATGCCCATTTTTGAAGGGGGGGATATTGAAGGAAAGATCCGCCAGCAGCAAAGTCAAAAGAAGCAGGCTCTTTCCCTGCGTGATGATATGCAGACACAGGTAGAGGAAGATGTCCGGCTGGCCCTGCAAACATTGATCACCACGACCGAGCAGGTCAAAGCCGCGGGCGAAGCCCTCAGGCTTGCCACCCAGGAAGTCGGATTGGCCAGGGATCAGTATGCCAACGGGGTCGGTAATAACATCGCGGTTATTGACGCCCAGGCAACCCTGGAAAATTCCCGCCAGTCTTATGTGGCAGCCCTGGTGCAATACCATATGGCGCGTGTCAATTATTATTCGGCGATGGGCAAAACGGAATCATTTCATTTAAGTACGTCTTAAATTGATGGAAGGAAAAAGCTATGGTCAGCAAGATCGTCAATAAATTTTATGAACTGAATCAAAAGTATTGGAAAATAGCGGCGGCTTTGACCGTGGCCGCTGTCCTATTGCTGGTTTTGGCGATCAGGTATCTGATGACCCACGAAACATCCGATGATGCTTTCATCGAGGGTGATGTTACCGTCATCAGCCCCCAGGTCTCGGGTCATATTGGGAACGTTTATGTCAATGACAATCAGGCCGTTAAAGCCCGCCAACCCCTGTGCGATATAGATGACAGGGATTATCAAAGCAGTTTCAGTTTGGCGCAAGCTGAGCTCGCGGCCATCGTGGTTGAAGAACAGCAGGCAGGGCAGGATGTTGGGCGTTACCAGAAATTATTGGCCAGTAAAGATATCTCTCAGCAACAATATGACAAAGCCCTTTTGCGCTGGAAAACGGACATGGCGCAGGTCCAAGCCGCCCAGGCACGGTTAAGCCAGGCGCGTTTGAATTTGTCTTATACAAAGATCAATGCGCCGTCTGAGGGGGTTGTTTCCCGTAAAGCGGTGGAGCCGGGGATGTTTGTTGAGCAGGGACAAGCTTTGCTCGCTATCGTCCTGCCGGAGAGGTGGGTCATTGCCAATTTGAAGGAAACGCAGATGACCCGCATCCGCCCTGGATTGAAAGTGGCTATCCGTGTTGATGCCTATCCGGGAGTGGTTTTTCACGGCCATATCGACAGCATCCAGCAGGGGACCGGTTCAAGGTTCAGCTTGCTGCCCGCGGAGAACGCGACAGGGAATTATATCAAGGTTGTTCAACGGGTTCCGGTTAAGATTGTTTTTGACGGCCAACCCGACCCTCGTAAGCCCCTTGAATTAGGGATGTCAGTCGTTCCCACCATTGAATTGGAATAATATGAGTGAATATAAACCCAATAAATGGATGGTTGGCATATCCGTCATGATCGGCGCTTTCATGGGGGTCATGGACGTAAGTGTTGTCAATGTCGCCCTTCCCCACATGATGGGCAGCTTCGGGCAGAATTTGTCGGCGATAACATGGGTGGCCACCTCCTACAGCATCGCCGCGGTCATCATGCTGACCATGGCCGGCTGGTGGTCGACCTTGGTCGGAAGAAGGAATTTTTACCTTTTTTCATTTGTCATTTTTACGATAGGATCGATCCTGGCCGGCATGTCGCATACCTTTCCGCAGATGATCGTATGCCGTATTTTGCAGGGAATGGGCGGAGGATCGTTAGTCCCTTTGGCGCAAGCCATCCTGCGCGAGACCTTTCCCAAAAAAGAACAAGGCATGGCCATGGCGTTCTTTTCAATGGGGGTGGTCGTGGCGCCCGCCATCGGCCCGGTTTTAGGGGGATGGCTTACCGATAATCTGGGATGGGCGTGGATCTTTTATATCAATATCCCTGTCAGCATCGTCGGGATGCTGATGGTGGGGGCTTTTGTGCATGATCCCCCGTATTTAAAGCGCGGGGTCAAGAAGATCGACCTGGTAGGTATTCTTTTGTTGACCGTTGGCTTGACAGGGTTACAGGTGTTCCTGGAACGTGGCCAGCAGGAGAATTGGTTTGATTCTCCCTGGATAACATGGACAGCCATCATTACGGCATTTAGCCTATTGTCGCTGGTTTTTTGGGAATTATCTGTTTCAGAACCGATAGTGAATTTCAGGATCTTCAAGAATATGCAGTTTCGCGTGGGGGTTTGTGTCGTCCTTTTATTTGGAGTAGCTTTGTACGGGACCACGTTTATTTTGCCGCAGTTTACCCAGCGTCTTTTGAATTATCCGGCCTATCAGGCGGGGCTGGTGCTGATGCCCAGGGCCATTGCCTTGATGTGCATCCTGCCTCTGGTAGGCAAGATTTATAATTACGCCGACCCGCGATTTTTAATTATTTTCGGCATTGCTGTCGTGTCTGTCTCTTACTTTCAGCTGGCCCATTTAGCCATCACGGCCGGCCAGGATAATATAATCCCCATCCTGTTTTTGATGGGGGCCGGGATGCCGTTTATTTTTGTCTCGTTAACGACGGTGGCTGTAAGCTCCCTGGAAAAAGAAGTGATGACATCAGCATCAGGGCTGTATAATCTTTTTCAGCAGGTAGGAGGGAATATCGGCTATGCGGTGATGGCCACCCTGCTTGATCGCAATACCCAGATCCATCATGCCTACCTGGCGGAACATATCAGCCAATTTGACATCAATTTTGTTAATTTCTATCACCAAACCACAGGATACTTTTTCAAGCAGGGGATGGCACTTGGGCAAGCGAAGGATACCGCCATGGCCATGATCAATGGTTTGGTGACCCAGCAGGCGGAAATGATGGCGTATAATGATATTTCAATATTTTTGATGATCATGTTCCTAATCTGTATCCCTCTTGTATTGATGATCCCCGTACCCAAAGGGCGTCTGGATGTAGCGGTTACCGCGGAAATGTAAGTGCTGGTATTTTGATTTTACACTTATATAATAGGTTTTATTATTATTTCAATGTGGCAGGCGGTTTGATGCGGTATAAAAGACTTTTATTTTCTTTAGTTATAATATTATCCTTATCACCATCGGCTTTTTCTCAAAGCAGGCGATTGACTGAAGATGATATTCAGCGCGTCAAAGTGGTGAAACAGCTTCTTATCGGTGTGGATAAGGATTCACTCTGGAAGACGATCTCTGATCTGGAAAAAACACCCTATCCGCAGATCAATTTGCAAATAAAGGAAGCAATGGCGAAAGCTTATACGGATATAGCGGGGGAATATAACGTAACCGGTCAGAAAAAGAAAGAATGGCTATACAGCATGGTATGCCTGAATATGGCCTACTTTCAGTTCGGGGGAGACCAGGGTAATTCAAGGAATACCACGGATCTAAACAGGCTTATCCGGCAAAAATTAAAAGGTTACCTGCCCCTTAAAGTGTTAAAGCAGCATGGCTTGATCTATTCGCTGGATTGATTCCGGAGACTTTATCTTGACAAATTTGTTGAGAAACAGGAAAGTTCAGTTCTTTGCCGCGTTAGTCCCCATCCTTGTCTTTTTATTTTTTGTTCCTTCATTATTTAACGGATTTGTCAATTGGGATGACCCGGATGTTATTCTGGATAACCCTTTGATCAAGAATCTTTCTTGGCACGCTATCCATACGATATTGGTCAATATGTGGACCGGCCAGTATCATCGATTCATCCCGTTATCGATGGTATTCTTTACAGTGGAATATCATTTATTCGGCACCCACCCCTTCGGGTATCACCTTGTCAGTGTCCTGTTCCATTGCCTCAACTCACTGGGCGTTTTTATTTTTGTATATTTGCTTTCATCAGGTGTTGGCGCCGCTTTCTTTGCGGCCATGCTCTTCGGGTTGCATCCTCTTCAAGTGGAGCCTGTCGTCTGGATCGCCGCGGGGCATTACCCGATCGGGGCCTTCTTCTTTTTATGTTCTGTTATTTTGTACTTAAAGAGACTTGAAGGCATGTCGTTCTTCGCGTTTTTCCTGGCCTTATTATTTTACAGCCTATTGGCCTTGCCCCTTCCTTTAATTCTGCTCGCCATTGATTATTACGGGCAAGGGGTGATCAGCTGGCAAAACTTGTATCGTAAGGTCCCGTTTTTTATCCTGTCTTTATATTTTGGCTGGCTTACCCTGCAGGCAGCCCATCATACCGAGGCAAATTATGTGCCTTTTTTCCTTGCCCACCAACTTCCATTATCAGTTCGTTTGAACCTTTCCAGCGAATCACTGTGGTTATATGGGCAAAAGTTCCTTATTCCCTATCACCTGTCCTGTTATTATCCGGTCATTTATTATTTCCATAAGGGGCTCTTTTTGTACACGCTGCTGGGGGGCGCGGTGCTGTTCTTGGTTGCGCGTTTGCGCCGGCACAAAGAACTAAGGATTTGTGTTCTGGGCCTGGCATGGTTTTTATTGACAATGGTGCCTTTTCTGCACATCTATGGCGTCGGTGAATCTATCATTTATAACAGGTATTTATATATTCCCTCCATTGGGATCTTGCTGATGCTCATTGGGATAGGGAGAAGTTTACGGCTGAAAGAAATAGCCAGGTGGGCGGCCTTTGTTTGGATCATTGGTATTTTATTATTAAGCAGCTGTCAGATAGCCCTCTGGAGGGACAGCGGGATATTGTGGACAAATTTCATCGCTCAATATCCGCAATTTCCTGACGGTTACCTTAACCGTTCAGATTATTATTTGACGATGGATAAGCCGCGGCTCGCGTTAAGGGATACGGATACCCTTCTTAAGATCTATCCTCAAAATGCCCCAGCGCTTCAAAACAGGGGGCATGCTTACCTTGAACTTAGGCAATGGCAGGCGGAAATAGAGGCGTATACGAAGGTCATTGAGCTCAATCCTGGTTTTACATCGATCTATGTGGACCGGGGAACCGCGTATTATATGTTGGGAAAGGATGATCTTGCCCTGAATGATTATAACCGGGCCTTGAGGCAAAACCCCCTTGAAGTCAACGCGTTATTTAACCGCGGGATGGTTTACTTTTATGATAAGGAGTATCGCCATTCCTTAATTGATTTTCATCAGGTGGTATTAATTGATCCCTCCAATGATCTGGCCAAAGGCAAGATCGCGGACATAGAACATATTTTATCAGGAAGGAAATATGAAAACTGAAATGGTGGATATAAAGACACCGGATGGTGCTTGTGATTCCTTTATCGCATACCCCGACGAAAATGGCGCGTATCCCGCGGTTTTGTTTATCATGGATGGGTTTGGCCTAAGGGAAAACCTTTTCGATATGGCCAAAACGATCGCTTCCCGCGGTTATTTCGTCCTGGTACCCAATATGTTTTACCGCCTGGGCAGGGCCCCGCTTCTTGATATTCGCTTTCCCGTACGCCTTGAGGATTTACCCGAAGTCAGAAAGAAGTTAATGCCGATGTTCCAAAGTTATAAACCGGAACTTGGGATGCGGGATATAAAAGTGTTCCTTGAATTTTTGGGATGCCAAAAACATGCCCATGCGGGGCCGATCGGGATTTCCGGTTATTGTTTCGGGGGTGGTATGGCCATCAGGACAGCGGCCCTTTTTCCAGATAGGGTTAACGCTGTTGCCAGTTTTCATGGGGCCAACCTGGCGACACAAGCTCCTGACAGCCCGCATTTGCTGTTAAACAAGATCAAGGCTGAAATTTATATTGCCCATGCGGACAATGATCAGAACATGAGTTCCCAGCAGATAGAGTGGCTTACCGCCGCCCTTGAAAAGTCAGGGACCCGCTATGAGCAGGAGCTTTATAGCGGCGCATCCCACGGTTTTACGATGGCTGACCTTCCGGCGTATAACGAAGACGCGTGTAAAAAGCATTGGAAAAAACTCTTTGATCTCCTTGAACGTGCATTGTCCTAAGGAAGCAGATGACATCACAAAGATCATTTAAGTTTTGGCTGGCGGCGCTGTTAATTCCCGCGTTTGCATGGGCGTTCCTTCACAAGGTCTGGGTGGGAAGATTTTTCCTGGGTGCTGATAACACAGACTTCTTTTATTGGTTCATTTATTATTTTAAGAATATCCTCAATGGGGTTTTCCCTTTATGGAATCCATTTGAAAATTGGGGATGTTTGGATTATTTGGATACGCAGTATTTAGGCGTGTGTAATCCCTTGAGCATCATCATTCCTGTTTTATTATTTTTAGGCGTTAAAGCGTATTGGGCTTATGCGGCATATTTGATTGCTTTTTGGATGATGGGATTCACGGGCTTCTTTTTCCTCTTGAACCGTATTTACAATGAGCCCCCAATTGCCTGGTTGGGGACAGGTTTATTGATGTTTTCAGGAGGATTGGCGGATTTTATTTCATGGGATTTCCCAGGTCTCTATATTTTCGCGCCTTTAGGGTGGTTTTTTGGGTTTTTGATTGGTTTTGTCAGGTCTTCGGATGATCCCGCTTTAAAGAAAAACTTGATAGGCCTTGGGTTTTCATGCATGTTGTTGGCCCATGTTTATCTTCCTTTTTATTTCTTAACCTTTTTTGGGTCATTTCTCGTCAGTGTTTTGTTCTTTTCCCGGAAATGGTTAACCCAATTCTTTGCGGCCTTGACAAGGGCTTTTAAGCGTATGCCCCTGGTCCTGCTGTTTTGTGTCGTTAGCATCCTTTTTTCCTTATGGCCTACGGCAGATTGCTACTTAAAAATGAAAGATCATCAAAATATCTCGAGAATATTAAGGGGAGAGGATGAGAATAAAACCGGAAACGCCATGGCTGTTTCACAGCAGATGATCGATATCGGAGGATTGCCTTCCCGGGCCACATTCTCGGAATTCTTTTCATCCTATGAAACCGGGGAGCAATATTTATCCTTTGTGCCCTTGATGCTTTTTATATTTGTACTGATAACTTTGATAAACCCATCTTCAGGCATTCAACGTGTCATTTTTATGACAGGTTTTATACTTTGTTTAATTACCATCACCAATGTATGCCCGCTGCAGCATTTCCTTTATAAACACATGTATTTCTTCAGGATATTCCGGGACTACTTTTTCTTTTGGATACTCTTTTGGTCCTGTTTCGTGGTGTATGTGATGGGAGAGATCGATCAGTTTTTGAAATTAGAGATCACTTCCAATAAGCGGAAAGTCCTTTATGCTGCCTGGATCGTTTTGGTGCATGCCTGCGCGGTTATCTATTTAATGTCTTTAGATGATGTGCCGGAAGTGTCTTATTTAACAGTGATGGCGTCTTGTTTGTGGTTCTTAGCGCGTTTATTTAAAGTGTTACGCCTGCGAACAGGTCTTTTTATCATTGGCCTGTTATTTATTGGCCTTTGGCAGCCATTCTATGCGTTGCCTTTTATCAAAGGCGTGAACAATTCCCAATTAGATTATCCGCCCATAGAGCAGGGGTTTTCATATCTGCGCCCCGTGTTTGGCAGTGGTTATAATGAGGATAATGCCCAGTCCCATCGAATGAAATATTTCAAGGATGCTTCGGGATTCGTTGTCAATGGCTTCATGGGGCAGGAGGGTGCATATCTGCTGAGGGAAAACTTGTCCCAGGCGGAATTATCAGACTATGTCCGTCATAAATTCATTCTTTATGACCAAACAAGCCTTATTCAGGCAGGCCATATCAATTGGGGTACTGTCCGCAAAACCGTTACTTTTGAAAACCTTTCGGCGCTCATTTTTGACAGATCGGGGGTTGGTCTTGTCAATGGGCTCAAGCCTTCCTCGCCAACGATCATTACAGGGCCCAATCCTGATTTTAAAGTTGTCCATTTTGATGTGAATTCCATCGATCTAAGCGTCAATTTGGACCGCCAGAGATTCCTTGTCTATAATGACAGCTACCATGCAGATTGGCATGTGCTTGTTGATCAAAAGCCAGCAAAGTTATATCAGGCCAATATTGCTTTTAAAGGTGTTTGGATCGAAAAGGGGAGGCATCTGATAAGGTTCTATTTTGGTTCCTGGATCGATGAATTAAGAGGCTGGGGAGTCCCTCTTTTGTTTTTATTCTGGTTTTTTGGGGTGATTGCCGTATTTTTATCGTGATACAAGGAACTTCATGGCCCATCATATTTTAAATAGGACTATTTTCCTTTGGGCAGGCGCTTTAGTCATTGCCTTAATTATAGTAAATCCCCGGGAAGCGCTTATTCAACGGATCAACGCGATGAGTGTTGTTTCGGTGAATTGTTTAAGCAGTGAGGGCTGTGCCGATAAACAGGCTATTTCCAAGGCCAGGTTATATTATATGATCTTGTCCCAATTATATCCCGGTTATGGAAGAGGGGCTGAAATGGAAGGAATATGTGATGTTTTGCGCCATCATGACAAATCAGCCATCAAGAAGTTCCAGGAAGCTATTGGGCATAACCCTGATCTTTTTTGGGTGGATTTTGAATTAGGAAAAGCGCTTTATCGAAATCGGGAGTATGCCGAAGCATTTAAATATTTTCAATTGATCATTGTCCAGGACAATGAAACCCTATTTAAAAAGGCGGCTCTTTCAAGCCTTCGGCAAGTCCCCGATAAAGCAAGATCGGCATTAATGTTCACGCTTATTGATTTTGTGGCAGATATCAAGCTTAAAAGTTATCAAATGGCTTGCGGGTGCTTGATCCATCAAGGCGATCTGGTGCAGGCTCAAAAGATCATTAGCCTTGGTATAAATGATCAGGGATCAGCCGGGAATGAATTCTTTAAATTTGCTGAAGGATCTTTGGAACAAGAGGATACACGGAAAGAAATGTTGATATGGATCGATTCATTGGCTGGAAACAAACCGGCTTTCCATCCCTGGGGATACGTGATCGAGCCATTAAAGGAAACTTATTTGAACTGACGGTTGGGGGCATACAAAGGGTTATTTTGAATTATTAGCTGATATTTTGGACTATTTGTATATAATAAAATATTCGCCTTTTAGAAGTATTGTAAGGGAGCATATATGCCTAAAAAAGTGAAGAAAATCCTGCTGGTTGATGACAGCCCGGTGGCGCAGAAAATGATGGCCAGGGCGTTTCATAATGCCGGTTATCAGGTATTTTTGGCCTGGGATGAGGTCGAATGCCTGAAAATGGCTAAAGCCGAAAAGCCCAACGCAATATTGATGGACGTCATTTTTCCTGATGGCGACGGCCGTGAATTCGTCAAAAAATTAAAACAGGACCCGGATACGAATGATATCCCCATTATTTTCGCGACCAACACCATTAACGTGAAGGATGATGACGGGGAATTGGTCATTACCATCGGAGAAGAGTCATACCGTTCCTTTGCCAAGCCTTTGCATTTTCCTAAATTATTAAGCACGGTCCGCAAAGAGATCAACCGGAATAAAAATCAAAAAAAGGAGTAAGTGATGCAAGACGCTGTTTCGAAATGTTATGAGTATTTTATTCAATACGGGATGAGCGTTGCCGCAGCCATCGTCATTTTTATCGTCGGCCGCCTGGTAGCGAAATTCGTGACCAACTTGATAGAAAATTCCATGGTCAAGGCGGGGGTGGATAAAACCATCGGGTCATTCGTGCGGCACCTGACATTTTATGGCGTGATGACATTTGTGTGCATCGCCGCGCTCAATAAACTGGGCGTTGAGACCAGTTCTTTTATCGCCGTGGTCGGGGCCGCCTCTTTGGCCGTGGGCCTGGCTTTGCAAGGTTCGCTGGCCAATTTCGCGTCGGGGTTCATGATCATTCTTTTTCAGCCGTTTAAAGTGGGCGATATCATTGACGCCGGCGGGGCCCAAGGCAGGGTGGAAGAGATCCAGATCTTCAATACGATCATTATCTCCAATGATAAAAAACGCGTCATTGTCCCTAATTCCAAGATCACCAGCGATAAAATAACCATCGATCAGAGCTGACCTATTCGTGACGGCATTGGTACTTCTAAGGCATGGTGAAAGCACCTGGAACCGGGAAAACCGGTTTACCGGCTGGACGGATGTGGATCTATCGCCCAAGGGAATCACTGAAGCCCAAAACGCGGGTAAGATCCTCAAGAACAGGGGATTCTTATTTGACCTGGCTTTTACGTCAGTCTTAAAAAGGGCCGAAAGGACTTTGGATATTGTCCTTGATGAAATGGATTTAAAGGGGATCGAGGTCTTTAGATCGTGGCGTTTAAATGAGCGGCATTACGGGGCTTTGCAAGGTTTAAACAAGGCGCAAACAGCCGATCAATATGGTGAAAAACAAGTCGCCATCTGGAGAAGGTCTTATTCCATAAGGCCGCCTGCGTTATCAAGGGATGACGATCGTTTTCCGGGCCATGACCCGCTTTACAAGGATGTCGAAGCCCGGGATCTTCCTGTCGGTGAATCTTTAAAAGACACCGTGGAAAGGTTTTTGCCTTATTGGCATGGCACCATCGAGCCTAATTTAAGCAGTCAAAAGCGCGTCATCATCGTCGCGCATGGCAATACACTGAGGGCCTTGGTCAAATATCTTGATGGAATATCAGATGAAGAAATCGTCAAATTAGATATCCCGACAGGGATCCCGCTGGTATATGACCTGGATGAAAATCTTAAATCTGTCAGGTCATATTATTTAAACGAGGGGGGCAAAGATGTTTAAAAGAATAAAAAGTGTATTATTTGTAATTTGTGCTTTTATGGTATTTACCGCTCAGGCCAACCGCCCTGATGACAAGGGCCAGCATGCCCCTGGGGCCAGGACTGCGCCGCAAGCCAGGACAGCGCCAGCGGCCAGGAATCAACCGGCACAAAGGGCGGCTCCTGTCAGCAGGACTCAGCCCGAAAACCGCGCACCGGCCCCCAGGCAAACTGCTTTTAGGCAGCAGTCTGTGAAGACATTTATATCCCAGCCGGTTTATCAGCCAAGGACAGCGCCACGCGTTTATGCCGTTCCGGTTTCCCCCCGTTCAGGATCTCTTCCAGCGCAAGGATACGTTGAGAACAATGACCGGTTTTTAAACCGTCAGCACCAGAATCATTGGCAGCCGCTTTATAATTATTATAACGGCCAATATAATTTTTACCCTTATGTCAACGTCAATTCGACGGTCCAGCTTTCCGCGAACTGCGTCGCGGTTTTATATAATGGGCAAACGTTTTATTATGACCGCGGGTCATTTTATGTGCAAGACCCGCAGGGGTATTTGGCCATACCGCCGCCAATTGGGATAATTGTCAACGCTCTTCCTTCTTGGGCCAGGCAAATAGGGAGCATTAACGGCCAAATTTACTATCGCTGCAAGGGAGCTTTTTATGTTCAGGTTGATCAAGGATATGAGGTTGTTGGCCCAGTCCAAGGCCTCCCGGAAGGTTCATAAGGATGGTTAAGAAAATGGAAATAAAATGGCTCTATAAACCTGAAGACCAGGATTATGTGTCAGCCATGTCCTATCTTAATTTGCTGTATGATAAGAAAACAACAGCTGTTTTTGTCAATAAATTGAGTAAAGCTCCCATGACGGAGTTTAAGGCAAAGGATATTTTTCGTGCTTCAGCCCTGCCTTTATTAGGTATCGTCAATTCTCATGTGTTAAAGGATAAAAAGAAAATAGAATTAAAAGATAGGTTGTCCCCTTTACTTTTGGTCAGAGACAGCTCAAATGGGAAGGTCATTATCGCAGATGGCTATCATCGCATGTGCGCTGTTTATTATTATGATGAAGACGCGGTCATTCCTTGTCAAATCGTGTAGTTTGCTCCTGTTCACCGGTGCTATCGCATTATGCCCATGCCCTTCGCAAGCCAAGGCTGACGACGATCAGGCCCAGATCATCCTTTTAAATGATTCTGCCGCGGCCCTTGAGGATTCTGATCCCGGGCTTTCAAAAAGCCTGACTGAGTTTGCCGATGAAAAAGAGAAGGTATGGGAATCCAAAAGCGCCAATAAAGACGCGCCGCCAATTCCTGTCATTGAAAAAGATCTGCCTCATTTACAGGATCGGATAAAACTCTTAAATGAAGCGGCGCTTGCGGTCAAACCGGATTATCCGTTGATCTCTAAAAATTTATATAAAATGGCCCATGACCTCAACAGGATCGTTGAAAATGCGCAATAAATTATTTATTTTGGTCATGATGATGTTTTGCGGGCCCTTGGTTTGGGCTTTCCCAAAAGAAGATCATACGATCCGCGGGGTATACGCAGGCATGCAACAGGGCGATTTTCTTGATTTATATCCTAAAGATAATTTGCGGGGGCTGAGGCATGAAGGCGTCGATGACTGGTTAACATATAATAAACCCATCAACGATCCTTACCATGAAGTGATCACCTTTTATTTTCAGGATCAAAAGCTTGTCTATTGGAAGGTCAATGACCGTCCCGAGCTTATCAAAGAATATCTCGGTGAATTTTGTTTTTATCAAGACCCTTCATTGATCTATCAGGCGATCAAGGACGTATTGCTTAGGATGCCTTATAAGGATTTCCTTAATGTCACCAACCGCCAAAGGCCGGTCCTGTTCACGGAATTTTACGATTCAGGGACCGCGCGTTACGCCAGTTCATCGGAATTTATTGTGACGAAGGATGACCCGCCTTGCTGCAAAGAGGGCTTTACGATAGTAAAGCTTGGGATGGGATTGGGGTTGGCAAAGACACCCGGGCCTATCGAGGGGGTGGTGGCCCATGAAATAGCCCATCGGGTATTGGATTCGATCAGGAAAGGAAATGTGAACTGTGATGCCGAGAGGGCGGCCAATGCGTTGATCGTCAAATGGGGATTTAAAAAAGAATTTAAAGAAGCGAGCCGATTATTTGGTCAAAAAAAGGGAGATCCCGCGGGTTGTCAGGAAGTTTCGCATAAATGAAAATCAGGGTCCTGCTAATTATCATCTTTAATTTAGTTTTTGGGAGCGTCTGCCTCGGGCCGGTTTATGCTTTAGAGCACGTTCAAAAAGACGGGATATTCAGTATGAATGCGCCCGAAGGATGGCGCTGGTTTGAAACCGCGCGGGAAACCGTTATTACGTATCCCGACGGAAAAACAGTCGCTATAGATATCCAGTGGCTGCCCAGCCGCAAGCTAGCCCAAGCCCAGATCAAGGATACCATTAAGCAGGGCAATGATAAGATGATCAAAGAGGGGATCCAGGCGCATAACGGGACCTTGATCGATGATAAAGAGATAAGATTAAATGGTGTCTACGCCACGCAGTTGGACTTTACGACCAGCCCTCCAAATCCTATCCATGTGACGTATATTTCCTTATTTAATAAAGGTTATGCGATAACCGTCACTTACGGCAGCGAAGATGAAAAGATCCATTCAGTGATGGATGATGTGGTCGCGACGATCAAGTTTTAGGTAAGGTCCTCTGCGGCATCCAGGCCTTCCAGCAGGATATCGACGATATCCTGATCAAGGTGGTGTTTCATGGAACGCAGGATTGTGATGGCTTCCTGTTTTGACTTTTTGGGGCGGTATGGCCGTTCGGTGGTAAGCGCGTCATAAACATCGGCCACGCTTAAAATACGCACGAGCGGTGAGATTTCCTCTCCTTTTAACCCATCCGGATATCCTGAACCGTCAAGCTTTTCATGATGGTGGCGTATAAGATCGCATAAGTGCTGCAGTGACCGGACCGGTTTGATGATGCTTTCCCCAATTTCAGGATGGCGTCTCATAATGACCCATTCTTCATCAGTAAGCCTTCCTTCTTTCTTTAAGATATCATCTGGGATGCCGATCTTCCCAAGATCATGCAGGCGCGCGGCATCCCGTAACGTGTTAAGGTCTTCTTCATCCAGCCCCAGATGCCTGCCTATCATCAGCGCGTGGCTGGCCACCCGGTCAAGATGGCCGTAGGAATATTGGTCCTTGGCGTCTACGGCGATCGCCAGCGCGGAGATGGTTTCAAAATAAGTTTTTTCAATATCATGGTTGAGTTTGGAATTTTCAATGGCAACGGCTGTTTGGGACGCAAGGTTGAAAACCATATCCAGGTCTTCAACTGAAAATCCCTCTTTTTGCCCTTCGGACCTGCTTAATGTCATAATTCCGCTGACGCGGTCATGGTAGATCAATGGTGCGCAAAGCAGGTGTTCGCCGAATAATTCATTTAAAAGAGGAGTATTGTTTTCCCTGAGGAAAACGCCGGAAACGCTCACAGGGCCTTTTTCTAACAAGACCTTGGATAGGGGTGAGCCCGCGAATAATTTCAAACTTATTTTTTTCTTGGGATCATAGGTGGCACCGTAGACGGTGTGGATGACCAATTCTGTTTTTTTATCGTTTAAAAGAAGTAAGGTGCCGTTTTTGCCGTTTAAGGCATTGGTGAGGGTTTCCAGGATCAAGGAGAGGAATGCGTCAATATTTTCCATGTTGGAGATGCCGTGCCCGACCTTGGTCATGACATCATGGAGAGTTTTTTTGGCTATTTCAAGGCTGCGGACATTTTCTTCCAAACGCTGTGTCACGGCGGAAAAGGAGCGGCTTAAGACGACGATCTCATTTTCGCCCTGGTTGAGCTCCTTTATGGTTTCAGGGTTTAATATATTTTCCAGGGCCTTGCTGTTTTGTTTGGAGATGTTAATTACCTTGACGAGCAGGGAGCGGATGGTGATAAAACCGATAAAGATACCCAGCACCATCAGGATCATGGTGTAGGTGAAATTCAGGGTGGAGATGCTGATATGGCCGTTTTGGGTGGTTTCAAGGTAGAAATAATAAAGAAGCAACATCGGGATGATCGAGGTGATCAGAAAGAGGATGGTGAATTTACGAAGGATGGAGGCATCTTCAAATGATGCCAGGAAAAGGAGCTTTTTATTTCCTTTTTTCATAAATTAACTTTAACCATAATTATGTAACTTGAAAAGAAAAATTTTATTTTCTTATATACTTCTTTAAATAGTATAGCACATTGAAAAGATCAAGACGTAGCTTTATTTTATTGAATTATGTCCATACATCATATTTTATTGACTAAATATCAATAATAGTTATAATGAAAACTTAATGATCAAAATATTTACATTGTTATTCTTATTTCTGGCGGCTAATTTTTGCGAAGCAGAAAATATCAGGGTATATTTCTCACCCAACGGCGGCTGTCAGCAGGCGGTTATTTCAGAATTGAAAAAAGCGACTCAAACGATAGATATAGCCATGTATTATCTTAGTTCCCGTGAAATAGCCCAGGCTTTGGTCAAAGCACAGGAAAATAATGTCAGGGTCAGGATCGTTTTAGACCAGGGCCAGGAGATAGAATCTGCGTCTAAAAGCGGATATCTCATCAAACATGGTTTTGACCTCCGTTATCATCTTGGCTTTGGACTTATGCACAATAAATTTGCCGTGATCGATGGGAAAACCTTGATCACCGGGTCTTTTAACTGGACTTTGACAGCGGAAGAAAGGAATGAGGAAAATCTTCTGATCATCGATGATAAAAGCACTATAGAAAAATACGAAGATCGTTTTAACTATTTATGGAGGACGAGCCGTGTTGATGAAAGGAACGCGAGGGGAATTGAGGTTTTTCCCTCATGGTTCTGCACGACCTTCCATATTTTTTGCACTAATTAAGTGTTTATAAGAACTTACGATATATAATATCACTACAACTAGTTATTAAGATAATCTTAATTTCAATGCGCATTAATAAATTAATAATTGGTATAATCTTTGCACTACTATGGCTGCCGTATGTCCCATGCGCGTGGCCCGATGACGCGTCTTCAGCGCCTGCTATTGATACCTATAATAAAGCTGTCAGGCTCTATGAGGCTAAGCATTGGGATGCTGCCAAAGATTATTTCCATCAGTATTTAGCTGAATATTCAGATACCCCGTTGTATGTGACCTGCCTTTATTATCTGGCTTATTGTTACCAGCACCTTGGTAATAAGGACCAGGCCATTCTTCTATACCATAAAGTCATTGATCAAGCCCAGGGTGGGGATGCTTTTTGGGCTGATATGGCACAAAAACGTATCCAGGAAATTTTAGGATAAAAGAAAAGCCCCGCCAAAAAGCGGGGCTTTTGTGGATCTATCCTGTTTAAGGAAAGATTACGGCGATAATACTCCACCAGTTGTAATGGTTTCTGTGGTGGAACCAGAACTGTGCATACTCACCGGTGTTGCCGTAATCGTATAGCCGGAAAGGCTCATTCCTGAACAATTATACGTATAACCGGCGATAGGTGAGTTGGCGCAATACGCAACGTTGATGTACGGAGGCGTTGCCCCAGTCATTGAAGTCTCATTAACAGGGTAGTTGCCGTTGTTAGACGTTCCATAAGACTCAGCAGCCGTTGACATTGCGCGTAACGTGGCTTTGGCCAAGGCGTCATTTGACGTCATTCTGGCGCGAAGCAGGTTGGGGATCGCTATAGCCGCCAATAAGGCGATGATCGCGACAACGATCATGATCTCCACTAACGTAAAACCTTGTTTTGTTCTTAGAGTACGCATGGTACCCTCCTTATGGTTATATGGTTATATATGACTCCACCTTTAGTATACACTATTATGCACAGTCTGCCACGTATATATTCATAAAAAAGCAACCCCGCCCAAAGGGCGGGGTTTTGTGGATCTATCCTTTTTAAGGAAAGATTACGGTGCTAAAACTCCACCAGTGGTGATAGTTTCTGTGGTGGACCCTGAACTGCCTACATTCACCGGTGTAGCCGTTATGGTATAACCAGAAAGGCTCATTGCCGAGCAGTTATACGTATAACCGGCGATAGGTGAGTTGGCACAATACGCAACGTTGATGTATGGAGGCGTTGCCCCGGTTAATGAGCTTTCATTAACTGGGTAGTTACCGTTGTTAGACGTTCCATAAGACTCTGCAGCCGTTGACATTGCGCGTAACGTGGCTTTGGCCAAGGCGTCATTTGACGTCATTCTGGCGCGAAGCAGGTTGGGGATCGCTATAGCCGCCAATAAGGCGATGATCGCGACAACGATCATGATCTCCACTAACGTAAAACCTTGGTTCATTCTTCGAGTATGCATAGTACCCTCCTTGCGGTTATAAGGTTATGTATGACTCCGTTATAAGTATAGATTATCCATAATTTTCTTGCCAATTTATTATTTTATTCTCCTTAAAAAAAGCCCCTTGCCAAAGGCAAGGGGCTTGGTGTAATTCATACCTGAATAGGCATAGATTACGGAGCTAAAACACCACCGGTAGAGATTGTTTCTGTGGTAGAGCCCGTGCTTCCGATATTCAGCGGTGTTGCCGTGATGGTGTATCCGGATGTGCTCATGGTGCAAGCATAATTATAACCGGCAAGCGGTGAATTAGCGCAATAAGCTGTGTTAAGATAAGGAGGCGTTGCCCCAGTTAAAGCTGTCTCGCTGGGCGGATAATTGCCGTTGTTAGCCGTTCCATAAGATTCTGCAGCCGTTGACATTGCGCGTAACGTAGCTTTGGCCAAAGCATCATTTGACGTCATTTTGGCGCGAAGCAGGTTAGGGATCGCAATTGCCGCCAATAAGGCGATGATCGCGACAACGATCATGATCTCCACTAACGTAAAACCTTGTTTTGTTCTTAGAGTACGCATGGTACCCTCCTTATGGTTATATGGTTATATATGACTCCGATATTAAGTATACAGGATATTGCAGGACCTGCCACTAATTTCTCATATTTTATCAATATTGTTAAATATGATACGGAGCTTGAAATTCTTTGGAAGACAGTGTTATACTGACAGCTGTGCGAAACGGCCAAATCTCCTAATAACCAGTCTTTATGAAAGTATCCATATGAATGATGATTTACACAAGCTTTGGCAATCTTTGGCCCTTTTACTTCGCAGTCACCCCTGGCATGGAATTCCTATAGGGGAAGATTCTCCAGATACTGTTAATACTTATATTGAAACAGTGCCTTCGGATACGGTCAAATATGAAATTGACAAAAAAAGCGGTTTTTTAAAGGTGGACAGGCCGCAGAAGTATTCCAGTATTTGCCCCACACTCTATGGATTTATTCCACAGACCTATTGTTCAACCCATATTGCCGAGCTTTGCCGTGAGAGGACGGGCCGTAATTCGGTGGTAGGCGATGAAGACCCCTTGGATATTTGTGTATTGACCGAAAAGGTGATCACCCACGGGGACATTATTGTACGCGCCATTCCCATCGGCGGTTTCCGGATGATCGACCGCGGGCAGGCGGATGATAAGATCATCGCCGTCATGCATGGTGATGCCCTGTACAGCCAATGGAATAATATTGAAGATTGCCCTCGTTCCTTTATCGACAGGCTTAAACATTATTTTTTGACGTACAAGGACATCCCGGGTTCCGATGAACGCATATGTGAAATTACCCATGTTTTCGGCCGTGAAGAAGCCATGCAGGTTATCCGCTGTTCCCGCAAAGATTACAAGGAAAAATTTTCCGGTCTTGAAAGCATGATGTTGTCTATAAATGATGAATAACACCAAGAAAATATTAGTCGTGGATGACGACAAGGCCGTGACGACCCTGTTGGGATCTTTGCTTTCAAGCCAGGGTTATCAGGTGTTGACGGCTTTTGACGGCCTTGATGCCATGCTTCAGGTGAAAAAAGATATCCCGGATCTCATCATCCTTGATATTATGATGTCGGAAATGAACGGTTATGATGTCTGCAATAATTTAAAATTTGATGAAAAATACAAGCATATCCCCATTATCGTCCTGACTTCCCGTCAACAGGAATTGGACCCCATGATCGGCCGTTTAATGGGGATCAGTTATATGCAAAAGCCCATCGACAGTAAGGTCTTGCAGGAAAAAATTCAAAGTGTATTAAGGCCTCAATAGAAGATTTATCCTATGTTCCTACGCTTGCTGTTATTCATTGCCGTTTACGCAGGGATGTGCGTTCATCCGGCTTTTGCCTCGGATGATTTTAACAAGAATAATCCCGACGTGATGAAATATGAATTTGCCCGCAGTTACATCACCTCATTGAGCTACATGAAGGCCATCCATGACCGCTGGGACAAAAATGCCCCTAAAAAGCTGTTTGTCGACCAACAGGACAAAATGATCCTGGCCACCATTGAAGATCTGGCGCTGGACAATTCAGACCTTCGCATCATCAAGAATTATCTCCTTAAATATCTGCTTTCTCCCAACATGCTGATGCGCAAGGTGTCCGATATAGTGGTGGTGGCTGTCAACCGCGAGATCGTCATCAATGACCAGGAAAAGACATTATGGCAAAATTGGTACGGATTGAATGTCAATGGCCAGGCCACGCGCCCTAAGGAGATAAATTTTGTCAAAACCCAGCATTCATTGGAATTACAACGTAAAGAAGCTGACAAAAATATTATTCAGGCATCTGTTTTGATGACCAAGGTCCTGATCAGTGATAAGAATGAGAATGGCAAGGGCCATCTTTTGGCGATTTCCGCTCAGCAGCGCCAGAAATTGCTCGATAAGCTTGATTCATTCGGGAGTGATAACCTGGATTGGGGACTTAAGAGCGGACAGTCAACGCTCGAAGCGTCGATAGCCGTGATCCGCGAAATATTGGAAGATTCCCTTTGGGTTTCCATTGATGAGAAGTAGCTTTTTGCAAAGCCCGCAAGTCCTGTGCCTCGAAGCTTCCGCCGGTAGCGGTAAAACCTATGCCTTAGCCAAGCGTTACGTACAGATCAGCCTCTATTTAGCCGCGACACAATCAGTGCCGATCCAATCCATCCTGGCCATAACTTTTACGAATAAGGCTGCGTGGGAGATGAAATCGAGGATCCTGGATTTCCTTAAACGCATCGCCCTTAAAAAGTTGAAGCCGTCAGAAGCGGAGGAGATCATCGGCCCCCTTGGTTTTGACGAACAAAGGGCCTCAGAACTTGCTTTTGGCCTCATGAAAGATGTGATCCGCCAATATCATTATTTTCAGGTCCAGACGATCGACAGTTTTGTGAATATTTTATTAGTCGGCTGTTCATTCAAGATCGGCCTTTCAGCAAGGTTTAAGATCAAGCGGAACTCGAAGGAATATCTGCAGTTGGGCCTTGATGAACTTTTGGATCAAGCGGGTAGTGATAAAAAAATTGCCGGTCTCTTTGAGGATTTTATCCGGCAGTATTTATTTCTGGAAAACCGGTCAGGATGGTTTCCCAGGGAAGATCTCATGAAGGTCGTGGCTGAACTTTTCAGGCAGTATAACAGTTATCAAAAGCCGCTTTTGGTCTATCCTTCAGATGAAGATCCATATACGCGTAAAAGAAAAATAATCGCCCTTATGAAGGAGCTGAAAGAAATTTCCCCGCTTGGGACAGGCAAAAGATTCATGGACCACCTGGACTCTTTGTTAGCAAATGACAGCGGTATCTTTGACGTTGATGATTTGAAGCCATACTGGTCTCAGGAAGATTTTCCTGTTAATAAGGAGGGCACGGTCAGCCCCCAGCTGGGCATATTGTGGCGAAAAATTACCCGTGAGATCCATGATCTTTGCCTGTTTGAGGCTTATAGCATGTTTAACCCGTATGTTATTTTATTTGATAAGCTCCTTGGCTGTTTCGGGCGGTTATCCCGCAGGGATGATGTTTTGTTCTTAGAAGAGCTCAACCGTAAAGCCGCCCTGCTTTTTGAGGACGGTATGGTTACTGTTGAGGAGTTATATTTTCGATTAGCCGCGAGATTCCAGCATTATTTGATAGATGAATTCCAGGACACATCCTTAAGCCAGTGGCGAAATTTGGCGCAGATGGTCGAAGAGGCGTTGGCTCATGGAGGGTCATTATTTTATGTGGGGGATAAAAAGCAGGCCATTTACGCTTTTCGCGGAGGAGAAAGTCAGTTGTTCGATGCCCTGCAGTCCCAATTGTCGGCATTCAACGTCCAGGCAACTTATCTGGATAAGAATTACCGCAGCTGTCGGCAGATCATCGAATTTAATAACCGGGTATTTGGATTGGAAAATTTGCAGGCCTTTTTACAACGGCGATTGGAAGATTCCGGCAAACATAAACGCCGCGATGTTCATTTTTCCGATAAGGATTTCCAGCAGATCGCCAATACCTTTGCCCACGCGCGCCAAGGGCCTGGCTTTGACAAGACAAAGACAGGGGGAGTTGTCCGTGTTGCCTATTTGGATGGGCATCTCAAGCAAGAAAGATCGCTCCAGGCCCGGTTTAAGCTGATCCCTTTGATCAAGGATATATGCCAACGTTTTGCTTTAAGGGACATCGCGGTATTGACCAGAGGCAATGATGAGGTCGAGGAGATCACCCAATGGCTCCTGCAGGAAGGGATAAACGCGACCTCAGAGCGAAGCAGCGATATTAAAAACAATCCCTTGATCGTGGAGCTGATAAACCTTCTAGCCTTTCTGAATTCTCCCGTTGACAATAATGCGTTCGCGCAATTTTGTTTAGGTGGATTGATGCCACGTGCCACGGGGATCGGTGCCGAGGGGTTACGGGATTTCCTTTTCAGCTGTGCCCGTTTAAAACACATGAAAGAAATATATTTTTATAAGGAATTCAGGGAAGCTTTCCCCCAAGTTTGGGAAAGTTTTTTTGCGGACCTGTTGGGGCAGGTGGGTGTTTATCCTTTATACGAATTAACGGTTGGCATTATCGTGCGTTTCGGTTGCGAAAAGTTTTTCCCCCAATATCAGGGGTTTCTGATGCATCTTCTGGAATTAGTTAAAATTCAGGAAGAAGAAAGCTGTGATTTATCCTCTTTTCTGGATTATTTTGAGAATTTGGAAGGGGAAGACCGGTTTGTTCCCATGACACAGGTAGATGCCGTCAAAGTATTGACGGTGCATAAAGCCAAGGGATTGGAATTCCCGGTTGTGATCGTGCCGTTTCTTGAAATGGATATCAAGGCAGGCAGCGGAGGACGTGATGGAGCTCAAGCGTATATCCTGGATATCCAAAAAGAGGGGATGCGCTTGATCCGGTTGAAGGAGAACTACCGGCAGTTTTGTCCAGAGATCCAGGAAAGGTATGAACAGGAGTACAGGAAATCATTTTTGGTGGAATTAAACAGCGCCTATGTGGCGTTGACACGCGCCATTGAGGAGCTTTATGTTTTTGTCCCCGCGCGGGTGGGCAATACCGTCAACCCGGCGATGTTCCTTGTCCCGGATGATGTTTTAAGTGCGGGGACTCCCGCCATTCGTCCTTGGGCCCATGAACAGACCGATACCCATCAAAGGATCAAACCCTTTGTTTCCACTCCGTGGGTGGGCCTGCAGGAAGAATTATTAGATCAGCCGGCCAGATCCGCTGGATTGGCGCGCACGGGAGAGTTTTACCACGCCCTGCTGATGCATATCGGGAAGGTCCATGAGGGCAATATCAGCCAAGCGCTTAAGGAAGCATGGGAGAAGGCTTGCCGTTTGAAAGCGCCTCCTGACGGGCAAGAACAAATTTTAGGATTTATACGGGCTTTTTTGGACCGGCCGGATGTGCGCCCATTTTTTTATTTACCGCCTGAGGCGAAGATCCTTTGTGAAAAGGAATTTGTCAATTCCAATGGGGACACGAGGCGTATTGACCGGTTGATCATATTTGAAGACAAGGTTTGGATCACGGATTTTAAACTATCCCCGGGAATGGGAAGCGGGCATCAAAAGCAATTGGATGATTATATCGAATTGATCAGGCCATTTTATCCGGAACATAAAGTTTCCGGCCAAATTTTATTTTTGAGCAATGACTGATAACCTGTTGAACAAAACCTGTTCCATCCTCCTCATTTCTTGTGTGGGGGCCTTGGCCTATTTTAATTCTTTTCACTGCGCATTCCATTTTGATGATGGCGCTTATATCATCAATGACCCCGCGATCAGGAATATCCAGGACCTGCAAAGGATATGGGGGATCTGCCCCAGCCGTTTTGTCACGTTTTTCACGCTCGCGTTAAATTACCATTTTCACAAGCTTCATGTATTTGGTTATCATGTCGTTAACCTTGCTTTTCATTTAGCTACGGCTTTGCTTGTCTGGTGGCTGACCCTCTTGACCTTTTCAACGCCTTCCATGAAAGAAAATGAGATCTCCAAACACGGTGATTTCATCGCCTTATTTGCGGGGCTCATATTTGTAAGCCATCCGGTGCAGGTCGAGGCGGTAACCTATATTTGGCAGCGGGCTGCGTCGATAGCGGCTTTCTTTTACCTGGCATCGTTATGCTTTTATGTAAGGTCGAGATTATCGCGTGATGACAGATCAGCATCGGGTATCTATTATTATTTCTCGTTCATAACAGCCGTTGCGGCGATGTTCTCCAAAGAAAATGCGGTAACACTGCCATTGATGGTGATCCTGTATGAGTTCTTTTTCTTTGGGCCCCCCAAACGCGTCGTTGATAAATATGCCTTTTCTTTCCTGCCTCTTTTATCGATCATTCCCTTAACGGTCTTGCTGGCCAAGTCCGGCAGGTTCCAGGCGGTCTATGATATGTCGGCGGGGAGTGACACGATCTCTCCCTGGCATTATTTCCTGACCCAGTTGAGGGTCTTGGTTACCTATGTAAGACTGGACTTCCTGCCGTTTAATCAGAACTTTGATTATGATTATCCGGTTTTTAAAAGTATTTTTGAATTACCTGTGTTTTCCGGCTTTATGTTTTTAATAGCTGTCATTTGTTTCGCGGTCCATCTGTTTTCAAAATACAGGATAGTTTCTTTTGCCATCTTTTGGTTTTTACTGACCCTTCTGCCCGAATCGAGCTTTTTGCCCCTTAAAGATGTCATTTTTGAACACAGGCTTTATTTGCCATTAGCAGGATACAGCATTTTCCTGGCAAGCGGCGCTTATTACCTTTGGGGGAAAAATAATATCTATGGATTGTTGATGGCCCTGTCATTGATCATAGCCTGTTATGCCTTCTTGACATTCCAAAGGAATAAAGTCTGGAGGGATGAAATTACACTTTTCAATGATACCGTTCAAAAATCCCCTCATAAAGCAAGGCCATATTCTTCCCTTGGCGTCGCGTATATTGATCAGGGCAATTTCACCCGGGCATTATTCGATCTCAATAAAGTCATAGCGATAGATCCCTCCTTCAGGCATGCTTATTTTAACCGCGGCGCCTTCTATGAAATGCAAGGCGATCTCGCCCGGGCGATTTCTGATTACGATCAGGCCATTAAAATAAATCCAATGGATGCCGAAGCTTATTTCAATCGCGGGAATATCTATAACAAGCAAAATGATCCAGCCCGGGCCGTATCTGATTACAGCAGGGCCATTGAAGCAAACCCGCGATATGGTAAGGCCTATCTTAATCGCGGGATCACCTATCGCCGGCTGGGCGATATCACGAAAGCTTTAGCCGATTTAGGCCATGCAAAGGCAATCATCCAGGATGAGTAAGATCATAACAGTCCCGTTCACGGAGAATTTCTTGCCGCAGGTGGTTGATTATATCCATCGACATCATGCCGCGCAAAACCGTGATTTGTCACGGCTATGTCTGGTCTTTGGCGGACGTCGGCCATCCCTGTTTATAAAAAGGGACCTGGCCAAACGAATGGGCCGCGCATTCATACCTCCCAGGTTTTATACCATCGATGAATGGATGGCCTATGTCGCGTATGGCAACGAGGTGCCGAGCCAGGGCAATGACCTGGACCATTGTTATTCCATTTACCAATTGGCGATGGAGATTTGCCCCTGGGTCTGCCGGGGCAGGGAAAAATTCGCCCAATTTTTGCCCTGGGCCCGTGAGATCCTGCATTTTATCGAACAGCTGGACCTGGAAGATGTGCCATTGGATTCCCTTAACCATCTAAGGGAGCATGCCCAGATAGGTTTTAGTGTGCCGGAAGATATTAACAAGTTGCTGGTCCATTTAAGTACCCTGCGCCAGGCGTATCACCAGGAACTTGAACGCAGGCAACTGGCCCCGCGGGGGTATCGATACAGGCAAGCTTCCTGCAGGGCTGGAAGCTGTGACTTAAGCCCGTTTGATGAGATTTTATTTTGTAATTTCTTTTATCTGCACCGCACGGAAAATACTGTCCTCAAGCATATTTATGACCGGGGCCACGCAGTCCTGATCATGCAGGGTGACCAGCGGCGATGGCCGGCGCTTTCACGTATCGCCGAAACATTCGCCACCCCCATCATCGAGGGGAAGGAAGTCAAGGATACTACCTTTGACCTGAAGATCTATGAAGCTTTCGACAGCCAAGCGCAGGCAGGTTTGATCAAGGGAATTTTAGAAGGGATCAGTGACCGGGAATCAACGGTCATTGTGTTGCCCGATGGTGATTTCCTCTCAGTGCTTTTGACGGCGGTAGGAAGCCATCTTAAGGAATTTAATATTTCCATGGGCTACCCGCTTAAGCGAAGCTCTCTTTACGCGCTATTGACATTTTGTATGCAAGCACAGAATCGGCGCAAAGGCGATTTATATTACACCAGGGATTATTTACGGCTGTTGCAGCATCCATTAGTGAAGAATCTTATTTTTGATCAGGACCAGGGGACAGTATCCATTTTACTTGCGAAAATTGAAGAGGTGCTCAAAGGCGAGATCATCACCGAATCCTCCGGCCGTTTATTTCTGGATCCCGGGGATATACTCAGGGATGAGAAGCTCCTGGAGGCCGTTATCCAGGCATTGATGGCGATGGAGTTGCCAGCTGTTAAAAGCAAACTCAAAGAAATGGTCCAAACTATTCATCAGGTTTTCTTTGGTAATTTTGGGGATATCAGATGCGCGTCTGACCTGGCATCAGCCTTGCAGGTCTTTGTGGAATTCATGCAGGCGCATTGCCCCATGGGCAAGTACCCCTTTAATGATCAAATTGCCGTTCGCATGCGGGAAATGGGGGATGAGTTAAAAACTTGCGCTTTCTCCCAGGAGATCTTTGAGCCCAGGGACCTGTTCAAGGTTTTGGAAGAGAGATTATCTTCGCAGTTGGTGGCATTCAGTGGTTCGCCGCTTCGCGGACTTCAGATCCTGGGGCTGTTTGAAACAAGGGCCTTGAATTTTAAGAATGTCATTGTGGCGGATGTTAATGAGGGGCTATTGCCGAGCTTGAATATTTATGAACCCCTGATCCCGCGCGAGGTGTTGATCAACCTTAACCTTGACCGCCTTGAATTGGAAGAAGAGATACAGCGCTATGGTTTCATGCGCCTGATTTCCGCGGCCCAACAGGTGCATTTGATTTACAAACAGGACCGCAACCGTACCCGGAGCCGTTTTTTAGAAGAGCTTATTTGGGAAAAGGAGGAACGTGCAAGGTCGATCGGGGCCGTGAGCATTGTGCAGGGTGCCTTTGAGGTGTCCGTCAATAAAGAACCGCGTGTCATCCCCAAGACCGCGGCCATGATTGATTTTCTGAAAGGTTTTAAGTATTCCGCCTCAAGTATCAATGCCTATTTGCAAAACCCCTATCTTTTTTATTGCCGTTATGTGCTGGGCCTTAAGATCAAGGATGACCTCTTGCAAGACCCTGAGAGCCGCCATATCGGTATTTTTATCCATGATTTGCTGCAGGAAGCTTTTCGAGGATTTATCGGCAAAAAACCTGTCCTGGACGCGCATTTCAGGTCATATTTTCAAAAGATCTATGAATCCAGGTTTGAGGCTGTTTTCGGAAGGTCCCAACGCAGCGATACATTCTTGATGGAAACTGTCTTAAAGGCCAGATTAGCCAGATTTTTAGACCTGGAAGCCCTGCGCTGCCAACGGGATGTCAGGCAAGTGTTGTTTGTCGAGCGCAAATTTGACGATTGTATCGCTCTGGGTGATAAAAGCGTGAATTTGACTTACAGGGTTGACAGGGTTGATGAAATGACAGATGGAAGCATCATCATTTTGGATTATAAAACCGGCAGCATGGATTCAGCCCCCAAGGAAATCCCTTCCGATGCGTCTTTGTCGCGTGAATATATCCGCGACCATGTAAGATCATTCCAAATGCCCCTGTATGTGCATTATTTGAGGAAACAATATCCCGATCGCGAGGTCAACAGCGTTTTGTACCATTTAAGGACCATGGGTATCGAAAAATTCCTGAAAGATGGACAATTGAAGGATGTTGACAGGGTCTTGGAAGGATATTTGAAAGCCCTGGACTTTATAATAACTGAAATATATAATCCAAAAATGCCTTTTATAGACGATTCAGTTGATATAAAATAATCGCATGGCAAAATCCATTTTAATCGTTGATGATGAGTATGTGGTGGTGGAAATATCCAAACGCAAATTGGAAGAGCGCGGATATGAGGTGTATACCGCCGGAAACGGTAATGAAGCGTTCAAGTGTCTGAAGGAAAAGATCCCGGATTTGATCCTCCTGGATGTCCAAATGCCCGAGATGAACGGTTATTCATTCATCGTTGAAAAGCTTAAGATCCCTGAATACGCGGATATACCGGTGGTGGTGCTTACGGCCTACAATGAGATCGAACCTTTATTCCAGCGTCATGGTGTTATGGCCTATCTATTAAAACCCCTTAAACTGCAAGACGTCATTAAAAAAGTCGTTGAGATCGTCGGCCAGCCCTAATCATTCACTATTATGATCCAAGACAAAGTCCGTAAAATCTATTCAGACGTAGAAGAAATTTGCCGTAGGATCAACCGCGGGCCCCGGGAAGTCTGTGTCGTCGCGGTCACCAAGTATGTGCCGCTGGATATGATCCAGGAAGCCATCAATGCCGGGATCATGCATATCGCGGAAAACCGCGTGCAGGAAGCCGAGCTCAAGTTCCCTTCATTATTGGCTAAAAATCCCCAGATCAAAAGCCATATCATAGGCCATCTGCAGACAAACAAGGCCAAAGACGCGATCAGCGTTTGTTCATTGATCCAGTCGGTGGACAGCCTTAAATTGGCCCAGGAAATTGAAAAACAGGCGGCTAAACAAAAGCGTCATGTGGATATTCTTGTCCAGTTCAATACCGCCAGGGAAGAACAGAAATTCGGCGCTGACCCCAAGGACGCGGAGGCTTTGATCGAAAGCATCAGCCAGCTTTCGTTCATCCATATCAAAGGGCTGATGTGCATGGCGCCGTATACTGAAGAGGCGGGAATTATCCGCAAGACATTTTCCGATTTACGTGTTATAAGGAACGATATCAAAACGCGTTTCGCGGGCCATTCCCAGGTGGACATGGGGATCTTATCCATGGGAATGAGCGGGGACTACAAGATCGCCATTGAAGAAGGCTCGACCATGGTGCGCGTGGGCAGTGCTATTTTTAAAAGTGAATAGCATGAATATGGTCAAACGGTTTTGTTCCCTCAACGGGATATTTTTGCCGTCTGCTTCGGTTTACAGTTCGTCTGTTTTATAGTTTCTCTTTATTTGAACAGACTCACTGTAATTCCTCGCAGACATTGGCAAAAAATCCCTTAATGTTTCGGGAACAACACCACTTGACCATATACTAAAGGAATCAAATCTATGAAAAAGACTATCGGCATAATTGGCGGCGGGAATATGGGGGAGGCCTTGATAAAGGGTCTTTATTCCAAGCATTGTGTCTATGTTTGTGAAACCAATGCGTCGCGCATAAATTATTTGAAAAATAAATACCGAGGAATTATTTTAGGTGATTTGAAAGTGGTGGAAGATGCATCTGTGGTCATTCTTGCAGTTAAGCCTCAGGATATGGAATTGTTGTTAACACAAGTCCCTGTCGGAAAGAATAAATTAATTATTTCAATTGCCGCGGGGCTAACAACAAAATTCTTTGAAAAGCATATAGGCGGCAAGGTGAGGGTGGTGCGTGCCATGCCCAATATGCCGGCATTTGTCAAGGAAGGAATGACTGCTGTTTGCGGCGGTCGTTATGCAAAATCAGCTGATATCAAGACGGCTCAGGGGATTTTGAATGCCATCGGGGAAACTGTTGTGGTTAAAGAATCCATGATGGATGCGGTCACTGCCGTATCCGGCAGTGGTCCAGCCTATGTGTTTTTATTTGTTGAACAGTGGATCAGTGGAGCTATGAAATTAGGTTTCGATAAAGTCCGAGCCAAGCAATTGGTTTATAAAACTTTAATAGGATCTGCTTATTTATTGGGACAAAGTCCATTTGATGCATCTGAATTGCGCGCCAAAGTTACATCTAAAGGCGGAACGACTCAGGCAGCGATGGATGTTTTTTCAAAAGGAAAGCTTGATCAATTGATGTTTAAAGCGTTATCAGCAGCAAAGAAGAGATCCAAAGAGTTGGCAAAATAGTTTGTTAATAGGATTAAATGGTATTGCGGACGAAACAATGGGGATTTTTTACCGAGATATTCTTCATACCTGCGAAGAGTTACAGCGAGGCTTGTCCAAATAAAGAGAAGCTATGAGACAAACGAGCTGTAATCTGAGCAGGTCGGTAAAAATATCCCGTTTCGGGAGCAATACCGTTTAATCATATTATGGAGGATAATATGGCAACAGTTGGCATTATAGGCGGCAGTGGATTGTATCAAATTGAAGGCATCGCGAAGGTCAAAGAAGTTGCTGTCAAAACACCGTTCGGCGCGCCCTCGGATAAATTCATCACCGGAGAGCTGGAAGGCATCCCCGTGGTTTTTTTACCACGCCATGGCCGGGGGCATCGCATCAGCCCTTCAGAGATCAATTACCGCGCCAATATATACGGCATGAAGAAATTGGGTGTCAGCGCGATCATGTCTGTCTCCGCGTGCGGAAGCCTCAGGGAAGAATATAAGCCCATGGATTTTGTCATTCCTGATCAATTTATTGACCGTACCCGCAAGGGGCGTATGGATACTTTTTTTACCGACGGTATCGTGGCGCATGTGGCTTTCGCGGATCCCATATCCAAAGAGATCGCGGACATCCTTGAGAAAAGCGCGAAGAAACTTAAGATCAAGGCCCATCGCGGCGGCACCTATGTGAATATGGAAGGCCCGCAGTTTTCCACCAAGGCGGAGTCCAATCTTTACCGACGCTGGGGCATGGATATCATTGGCATGACTAATTTGACCGAGGCTAAACTTGCCCGCGAGGCGGAAATATCTTACGCGACCCTGGCCGCTGTTACTGATTATGACTGCTGGCATCCGTCCCATGATTCGGTAACGCTTGAGATGATACTCAATTATCTGAATAAGAACGTTGTCAATGCCAAGGCGATATTAAAGCTCGCGATTGTTGAAGTTGGAAATTTAAAGCATTTTAGCGCTTCTGAAGCGCTGAAATTTGCCATCGTCACCAATCCTGCCATGATCCCGGCCAAGAGAAAAAAAGATTTGGGAGCATTAATTGGAAAATACATCAAATAAAACAGACTATCAGAAAAGTTTAAACCTGCCGCAGACCGATTTTGCCATGAAGGCAGGGCTTGCCCAAAAAGAGCCCCGGCTTCTGGAACTTTGGCAGAAGGATGAACTTTATAAGAGTATCCGGCAGAAAGCCAAGGGAGCCACGCCTTTTATTCTGCACGATGGGCCGCCGTATGCCAATGGCCATATCCATATCGGGCATGCGCTTAACAAGATCCTTAAGGACATGATCGTCAAGTATAAGACCATGAAAGGTTTTGATTCGCTTTATATCCCTGGCTGGGATTGTCATGGTTTGCCCATCGAGCACCAATTGCTTAAGGACATGAAAGCGTCCAAGTCTGATTTTGACACCCTGGTCTTCCGTAAAAAGGCAAAAGAATATGCCCTTAAGTTTGTGGGTGTGCAGCGTGAGGAATTTAAACGTTTGGGGATTTTCGCTCAATGGGAAGACCCGTACCTGACCTTAAGCCCGCAGTATGAATACTGGATTTTAAGGTCATTGGCCCGTTTGACCAAGGATGGTTATATTTACCGTAGTTTAAAGCCGGTCAACTGGTGTTTTTCCTGTGAGACCGCGCTTGCCGAGGCAGAGGTGGAATATGAGGACCATACATCGCCCTCGGTGTATGTGAAATTCCAGGTTGAGAATCCGCAGGTTTTAGGCTTGCCCGCAGATAAAAAAGTATATTTGCTGGTATGGACGACAACTCCCTGGACGCTGTTGGCGAACGTAGCGGTCGCGGTGAATACACATTTTGAATATACTGCTTGGGAATTTAAGGGGAGTGATGAAATATTGATCGCTGAAGAGGGAAGACGGCCTGTTATAGTTGAAAAACAGCAAAAATTAAATGATGAAAGCATAATGCATAATATTTTTAAAGGAAAAGATCTAACAATATTGACCTATATACATCCGTTCGACAAGCTAAAACATTGCCCGGTTGTCACCGCGGATTATGTTACCAAGGAAGACGGTACCGGCTTGGTCCATACGGCGCCAGGCCATGGGCAGGACGATTTTCAAACCGGTTTACGTTATAATTTGCCGGTATTGATGCCTGTCAATGGGCGCGGTATTTTCAATGTTGACGCGACCCCGTTTACCGGACAGCATGTTTTTAAGGCCAATGAAACGATCATTGCCGACCTTAGGATCCGAGGGCTTTTATTTGCCCAGGAGAATATCCAGCACTCTTATCCTCACTGCTGGCGCTGCAAGAATCCGATTATTTTCCGCGCCACGGAGCAGTGGTTCTTGAACATAGACCATGAAGAATTACGCAGCCGATTAAGGGAAGTGATCGAAACCCAGGTTGAATGGATCCCGTCTGCCGGGCGTGAACGCATTTTAGGCATGGTTAATACCCGTCCTGACTGGTGTCTTTCCCGCCAGCGCCTTTGGGGTGTCCCCATCCCGGCCCTCAGCTGTCAGGGTTGTAAGGGAGAACAAAAGCTTTATGAAAAGGTCATTCTGCATGTGGCTTCTCTTGTCAAGGATCACGGCAGCGATATCTGGTTTGAAAAAGATCTAAAAGAACTTTTACCGGCGGGTTTTAAATGCCCAGATTGCGGCGGGCATGATTTTCAAAAGACGCAGGATATCCTGGATGTATGGTTTGATTCCGGCGTCAGCCATCAAGCGGTCTTTCATGAAATGATCAAAAGCCCTTTGCCTGCAGATTTATATTTGGAAGGTTCAGACCAGCACCGTGGGTGGTTCCAGTCTTCCTTGATCCCTTCAGTGGCGATGGATAAGAAGGCGCCGTACAAGCAGGTCTTGACCCATGGTTTTGTGGTGGACGGGGCGGGACGAAAAATGTCAAAATCCTTGGGAAATGTCATCAAGCCCCAGGAGATCATTGATACCTATGGCGCTGATATCCTGCGCTTATGGGTGGCTTCCAGTTCCTATAATGAGGATGTGCGTGTTTCCAAAGAGATCATTGACCGCCTGGTCGATGCCTATCGCAAGATCCGTAATACCCTGCGTTATTTACTGGGGAATTTGCATGGCTTTGATCCGGATAAGAATATATTAAAATATGAGCAATTAACCGAGTTAGACCGCTGGGCTTTGAACCGTTTGGCCCTCACCATAGAGTCCATGGACCAGGGCTATGACCGGTATGATTTTGTGCAGGTCTTTAAATCCGTGTACAGTTTTTGCAATGAGGATTTGTCGAGCATTTATCTTGACATCCTTAAGGACCGGCTGTATACTTGCCCCGCTTATTCAGAGGAACGTTTAAGCGCGCAGACAGTTCTTTATTATATCCTTGATGCGTTAACCCGGATTTTAGCGCCTGTGATGCCGTTTACGGCAGAGGAAGTGCTGGAATTCAGCCCTAAGAGATCGTCGGGAAATAGGCCTGGCAGTGTGCATCTTTTAAGCTGGCCGGTGGTGGATAAAAGTTGGAATTGTCCTGCCATCGAGGAAAAATTTAAAGCCCTGCTGGGAACGCGTGAATTAGTGATGAAAGCCCTGGATGAACAACGAAAAGCGGGTAAAATTGGCAGCGGATTGCAGGCTAAGGTTGTCATTTCAACACCGGATAAGTCCAGAATTCAATATTTTAGATCCTTTGATGATTTGGCATCCATTTGCATTGTGTCTCAGGTAGAAATTAAGGAAGGGCCTCAAGGCATCGAGATATTTCCGGCAGATGGCGTTAAATGCGCCCGATGTTGGAATTGGCGCACGGATGTAGGCAAGTCTTCCTTGCATCCGGCATTATGCGCCCGTTGTACAGGAATAGTTGAACAATGATCCTTTAGGAGGATGTAATGGCGATAAAGAAGAAAAAAAAGATAAATCCGAAATTTGAACCTTATAAAAAGCTTCTGATGAAGATCAAGGAGCAGACAGCCGGTGATATCCGTGGATTGTCCGATGAGAATACCGGCAGCGGCAATGACCGCGGCGGGGATGTTTCCGGGCATGCCCTGCATATGGCGGATGTGGCGACCGATATGTATGACCGCGAATTTACTTTAGGACTGGCCGCCAATGACCGTGAGTTGTTGCATCAGGTGAATGAAGCTTTGGAACGCATCGAAGATGGCAATTACGGATTGTGCCATAACTGCAAAAAACCCATTCCAGCCACCCGTTTAAAAGCGATCCCGCACGCGCAAACCTGCCTGAAATGCCAGGAGTTACGCGAATCAAAGAGACGGTGATTGACGTGCAAGATGCCCGTCGTTCCAAATGGGATATCATTATTTTTTTGTCAGGCGTTTCAGGGGTAGTGCTCCTTGACCGTTTGACCAAGGATTTTTTTTCCGGATTCTTGGATTTGAACGAGTCCATCCCTGTCATCCGCAATGTCTTTCATTTTTCCCTCGTTCATAATACCGGCATTGCCTTTGGTTTTTTTAAGGATTGCGGTGCGGTATTCATCATCATCCCCGTGATATTGACCGGCCTTTTGATCTATAATGTGTATTATTACCGCCACAGCCCGCAATTAAGCCGGATATACATCGTGGCTTTTTCATTGATCCTGGGAGGGGCCATCGGAAATTTGATCGACCGGATCTTTTTAGGTTACGTGATAGATTTCATTGATTTTCGCGTTTGGCCGGTATTTAACGTGGCGGACAGCGCAATTACTATCGGCGCGGCGATTATTCTGCTAAGATGTATCCCATCATCAAAATAGCACCTCATTATGCATCCCATACTTTTCACAATCGGTCCCATCACTATTTACAGCTACGGCGTTATGCTGGCCACGGCTGTCCTGGTGTGCACCTATTTTTTAAGCCTTGACGCCAGTCATTATTCCATTTCACAGGACGTCGCCTATGACCTGGTGTTCTGGTGCATGCTGTGGGGGATCATCGGTGCCAGGATCTTTTACGTATTTATCGAATGGTCTTATTTTAGCGTCAATCTTCTGGAGATCCCCATGCTTCAAAAAGGCGGTTTGGCCTGGCAGGGCGGATTTTTAGGAGGAACTTTGGCTGGTGTATGGTTTGCCCGCCGTAAAAAATTATCCTTAAGGCCCCTGCTGGATTTGGCCGCGCCATATATCGCTTTGGGGCAATCGATCGGCCGTATAGGCTGTTTCTTGAACGGTTGCTGTTACGGCAAACCGGTCGCATGGGGTATTTATTATCCGGTCCATCAGGCGCGTCTTTATCCGACCCAATTATTTGAATGCGCGGGACTTTTTATTATTTTTCTGATCCTCAAGAAAGCGCAGGCTAAGCCCCATCAGGCGGGGTTTATTTTTGTGTTTTATTTATGGCTGGCGGCGATCGAGCGGTTTGTCGTCGAATTTTATCGCGCCGACCACGTCACCTATTGGCTGGGCTTAAGCCTCGCCCAATATGTCGCCCTGAGTGTATTAGTCACCGGTTTGATCCTAATGAAGGTATTCAAGAAATGAAGCAAACTCACACGGTCCAGGAAGAGTTCAAGGGCTTGCGGTTGGATGTTTACCTGGCCAATGCCATGCCTGAAGTCCCCTCCAGGGTATTTATCAAGAAAATGGTCGATGCCGGACAGGTCATGGTCAACGGCCGTCAGGAAAAGGTCAAGTATAAGGTGGCTGCCGGAGACCTCATTGAAGCTGATATTGATGTGGAAGCTTTTGCCCCCAAAGATATCCCCGCTGAAAAAATGGAACTGGATGTTATTTATGAGGATGATGACCTTGCGGTGATCAACAAACCTGAAGGACTGACCGTGCACCCGGCCAGCGGCTCTCAAAGCGGCACCCTGGTCAATGGGTTGATGTACCGCTATCAGGAACTTTCGGATATCAATGGCGCTGTCCGTCCGGGCATAGTTCACCGCCTGGACCGTGACACGTCAGGTCTTATCCTTATTGCCAAAACCAATGTGGCCCATGCGCGCCTTGGCCGGCAATTTGAAAAGCATACGATCATCAAACGTTATGTCGCCCGCGTGCAGGGGAAGGTGCAGTTTGACCAGGGGGTGATCGATGTCCCTTTGGAAAAGCACAAGAAATACCATGATATGCGTCAGGTTGCCCAAGAGGGTAATGGGAAGGCCGCAAGCACGCTTTATCAGGTTCTTAAGCGTTTTCCAAAAACAACCCTGATGGCCCTATACCCGCAAACAGGCCGGACACATCAGCTGCGCGTGCATATGAAGCATTTAGGACATCCGATTTTGGGGGATGAGAAATATGGCCGAAAGGAAAGCTTCCCGCGCCTGGCCCTTCACGCGCAAAGCATTGCCTTCGCTCACCCGATCAGCAAGGCTTATATAGAATTTTCCTGTCCGACGCCCCAGGAATTTCTGGGGGATGATTTATCATTTTAATCTTTACTGCTGTTTTCCTTGTTCTTATAATGCTATAGTTAAATACAAAAAATATATCTTTTAAGGACGGCATGTCTAACAAAACCGGAAAAACCCTCACTATTTTTGTTGTCTTGATCATCATATTATTGGTATGTTCGACGAGTATCGGCTTTTATTTATACCACATGGAAGAGCGCCTGCATAAGAATGTCGAGACAGAGCTTGACCGCAGCCGTGCCGACGGCATCAAACTCCAGGCCCAATTAAAGGACGTGCAGGGAGACCTGGCCCTGTTGCAGGATAAAAATAAGGAAGCGGACCAGAAGATCAACAATCTGCTTGACCAGCAGGATTTGAATGAAGGTTTGCGCACCGCTTTGAAAAAAGAGAACGCCATGCTCAAAGAGCAGATGGAGAACATCAACCAGTCCAAACAGAAAATAAAGGCGGACCTCGATGATTCCGTGGCTAAACTATCCCAATACCAGGAGCTGATAAAGACTTCAGAAGCTAAAAGCAAGGAATTGGAAACGCGGCTGGCGAGCCTGGCTGAAACAAACAAGGGGCTGCAGGCCAAGATCAGTGAGTTGAACGCAGGCAACCAGCACGCGGCCGGCGATAAAACCGCGCAAGATGCTTCGGCTGCGGGAGGAAAAGATAAAGTGGAGCTGGATAAGATCGTTGTAAGCCCCGAAAACGGCACGAAAGGGCACGTATTAAGCGTTGATACCGATGCCGAGTTTATTGTTTTTAACTTAGGGTTGAAACAAGGGGTCAAACCTGATGATGTGCTCTCCTTGTACCGGGGTGATGAATATTTAGGGGATGTTAAAGCCACCCGGGTACAGGACGAAATGTCCGCCGCTGATATTATCCCTCCTTTATCCAGCAGGGAAATCCGCAAAAATGATACAGTGGTTTTAAAACCGTGAATTTAATTGTCCGACCAGTCAAACACCTGCAAGGCCGTATCCATCTTCCGGCATCCAAGTCATACACATTGCGTGCTTTTATCATCGCGGCACGCGGGGGGATTTCCCGGATCCTGCATGCTTCCAACAGCGAGGATGCGGCTGCCGCTTTAAAAACAGCCGAAGCATTGGGGGCCCTTGTCACATGCCGGGGGCATATCTGTACTATCAAAGCATCCCTGTCTAAGGTCAATTCAAGGAATTTCTCCGTCGGTGAATCTGGGACAACCTTAAGGTTTTTGCTTCCCTTGCTGGCCTTGCATACCGATAAGGCGAGGGTCATTGGAAAAGGCACCCTGGTAGGCCGCCCGAATGCCCATCTTTGTGAAACCCTGCGAGCGCAGGGGATGGATATCAGGGGTTGCGGGCCCAAGGAATCTGTGCCTATTTTGTTTAATGGTGGCGGTCTGTCCGGGGGGCGTGTAGTGGTCGACGGAAGTTTAAGTTCCCAATTTATTTCAGCGCTTTTAATAGCGTTGCCGTCAGTTAAAGCTGATTCCCGGATTATCCTGACGGGACGCCAGAGTGTTTCTTCGGATTATATCCGGATGACCGAAGAAATTTTAGCCAGGGTTGGGATTGTCATCAAACGCGTCTCAAGCAGGGAATATTTTATAAAAGGCGGGCAGAAGTTCAGGGGGTTTAAGGATTTTTATGTCCCTTCGGATTATGGACTTGCGTCATTTGCCATGGGAGCCGCGGCTTTATTGCCTTCCGATGTGCTTTTGCAGGGGAATTTGGATGATAACTTAAGCCAGTCGGACGGGCATATTTTCAGGTTTTTTAAGAGCATGGGCGTAGTATTTAAAAAAACAAAACAGGGTATTAAAATTAAAGGACCTTTTGCGTTAAAAGGCGGGGTCTTTTCTTTAAAAAATTGTCCGGATCTTGTTCCGATCATGGCCGTTATGGCGCTTTTTGCGAAAGGAAGGACAAAACTGGTGGATATCCATCATGCCCGCGCCAAAGAGTCTGACCGCATCAGTGACCTTAGAAATGAATTGCTGAAAATCGGCGCCAGCGTCACTGAAAGCAGTGATGCTTTAACTATCGAGCCTCGAGCAACTTATAAAAAAGGGCAGTTGCTCGATTCCCATCACGACCACCGTCTGGCCATGGCATTTACGGTGCTTGGCATTAAAATTGGTTGCCGCGTTTCAGGCATCGAATCCTCTCATAAGTCCTATCCTGCCTTTGTCAAAGATATGAAAGCCTTGGGAGCATTATAATTCGTTTGACAGTCTTTGGGCTTTTAGCTAAGATGGTCAAATATTTAAACTCATTTCGCAGAGAAGCTAACAGAGAGTTAAGATGATTAATCAAATAAAAAAATTTTTCAAACTTATTTATGACCAAGTACTTGGGTTTGTTTCAAAAGATATAGGTATTGATTTGGGTACGGCAACGACCCTGGTTTATGTCAAAGGCGAAGGGGTTGTCCTTTGCGAGCCTTCGGTTGTCGCCATTGAAAAAGGCACCAACCATGTTTTGGCTGTTGGTGAAGAAGCCAAGCGCATGTTGGGCCGTACGCCCGGAAGCATCGTGGCCATCCGTCCCATGAAAGACGGGGTCATCTCGGATTTTGAAGTGACCGAAGCCATGCTTAAATATTTTATCAGGAAGGTCCAGCCTCACGGGTTTTTCCATTTCCGTCCGACAATAGTCATAGCCATCCCTTCAGGGATCACCCAGGTTGAAAAACGCGCGGTGATCGATTCTGCCGAGCATGCCGGTGCGCGCAATGTCATTTTGATCGAAGAACCCAAAGCCGCGGCGATCGGCGTGGGGCTTCCCGTTCATGAACCGGCGGGGAATATGATCATCGATATCGGCGGCGGTACCACGGAATTCGCGGTCATTTCCTTAGGAGGCCTGGTATACGCTAAATCCATCCGTATTGCCGGTGATGAAATGGACATGGCGATCATTGAATACCTGCGTAAGACTTATAATCTGATGATAGGGGAGCGCACCGCGGAAGAGATCAAGATCCGCCTGGGCTCAGCCTATCCGCTTGAAGAAGAATTGAACATGGACGTGCGAGGGCGCGATCTGATCGCGGGACTTCCCAAGACGATCAATGTGACCTCTGTGGAGATCCGTGAGGCTTTGCAGGACCCTGTCCAGGCCATCGTGGATGCTTCCAAATCGACGCTGGAACATACGCCTCCGGAGCTGGCTGCGGATTTGATCGACCGCGGTATAGTCATGGCCGGCGGTGGTTCTTTGCTAAGAGGAATAGATAAACGTATTGCCGAGGAAACAGGGTTGCCTGTGCATGTGGCCGATGATCCCCTGACCGCAGTTGTTAACGGGACAGGGGCGACGTTGAATATGTCTCCAGTAATGCGCCGTCGATTTACTGCCCAGGCTAAATTAGATTTTTAAATGACTTGTGTGGCGCAAAACTTTCAAAAAAGCTGCTTATACCAGCATCCTTGTTGTCCCATTCCTGATCCTTTTTTTTCATCCGAAGAACTATAGAGCCGCGGGGCTTTTAGACACCGTGGTCAGGCCGTTGGGCCTGCTGCAGCTTCCGGCCATGGAATTAAAGAAATTGTTCTATTACCGCGAGACGTATGATGAATTTGTCCGCTATAAAAAACAGTTTGAGGTGCTCAAGGCGAGATTGACAGCGATCCAGGAAAACGCCAGTGCCCAGGAGCGCTATGAGAAGATCCAGAATTACCGTACTAACCAGAATTACGCGTCGATCGTTGCCAATGTGATCGGCCGTGACCCATCCGATTGGAATGCGGCATTGATCATTGACAAGGGACATGCCGAAGGCATTGAAGTAGGCCAGCCGGTGGTAAATCCCATGGGGGTGGTGGGTAGGATCATTGAAGTGGGCAATAACACAAGCAAGGTTATCCTGCTTTCCGACCCGACCTTTGCCGTGGCCGCGGTGGTCGAACGCTCAAGGGAGAACGGCCTTTTGACCGGGACCTTGCAGGGTGTTTTGCGATTGCAGTACCTGACAGATAATGCGGATGTGAAGGTTGGCGACACCCTGGTGACCTCGAGGCTCAGCACGGCTTTTCCCGAGGGGATCTTGATCGGCCAGATCACCGATGTGCAGGCCTCGGTCAATAACCATACGGTGGAATGCCTGGTCGATCCTGCGGTCGATCTATCCGAGCTGGAAGAAGTGATCGTGATTAAAAGATAATGATGTTATCGTTTATTGGAAACGAATTTTCTCGACCACGGGATGTCTTTTTCCGCCAATCTTTTCTAATCTTTCAGAAATACAACGCCCTTCGGGCTGTATTTCAGAATCGGTGACGAAGATTGTCGGGACAACAGTGGTCTTTAAAAATTGTTTCCAACAAACGATAAAAGACAAGTTTGTTCTTTGAGCAACATTATGTATGGTTAACCATACTTGGATATTGATGATGAATGCAATTGAGATAAAAAATTTGGTCAAGACCTACCGCACGGGCACAAAGGCGCTCAAGGGCGTTGATCTGTCTGTGCCCGATGGGGATTTCTTCGCGCTGTTGGGAGCCAATGGCGCCGGTAAAACCACCATCATCGGCATTTTGACCGGCCTGGTCACAAAATCCGTAGGGACGGTCGAAATTTTCGGCCACAGTATCGACACTGATTTCGAAGCCGCTAAAAAATGCATTGGGGTTGTCCCCCAGGAATTTAATTTTAACATGTTCGAGCAGGTGCAGGATATTGTCGTCAATCAGGCGGGGTATTTTGGCATTGATTACAAGATCGCGTTCAAAGATTCGGAAGAGATCCTCAAGAGGGTCGGCCTTTGGGAAAAGCGCAAAGCGATGGCGCGTACGCTTTCCGGCGGTATGAAACGACGCCTGATGATCGCCCGCGGGCTGATCCATCATCCCCGCATGCTCATATTGGATGAACCCACGGCCGGTGTTGACGTCGAGCTTCGCCATGGCATGTGGAAATATCTAAGCGAGATCAATGCCTCGGGAACAACCATCCTTTTGACCACCCATTATTTGGAAGAAGTTGAGGAAATGTGCCGCAATTGCGCGATTATTAAAGATGGTGAAATTGTCAGCAAGGACAGCGTACGCAACCTGTTGATGACAATTCCCCAGGACACCTACCGCGTGACAGTCAAAGAAATGCTTTCTCTGGAGGGGGTCCGTTCTTTTAATCCGGTGCAAATAGATGAGCATACGCTGGATATCGAAATACAAAAGCGCGAAGAGCTCAATGAGCTGATCCTTAAATTAGCCCAGAGCGGTTTTGTCATCACGGATTTCCATCCCAAAGGCAACCGCCTGGAAAAATTATTTTTGGAGATACTTAGAAAGTGATTAATCACGACCATTATATAGCTTTAAAAACCATTGTCCGTAAAGAAGCTAACAGGATCATTAGGATCTGGAGCCAGACGCTTCTGCCTCCATTGATCACCCAGACCCTGTATTTTGTCATTTTCGGGAAGTTCATCGGGTCCCAGGTCAAGGCCATCAACGGGGTCAGTTATATGGAATTCATCGTTCCGGGCCTGGTGATGATGGCGGTCATCAGCAATGCCTACGGCAATGTCGTCGCTTCCTTTTATGGGGCAAAATTCCAACGCAGTATCGAGGAAATACTTGTCTCACCAACGCCTGATTGGGTCATCATTGCCGGTTATGTCTTAGGCGGCGTTGTGCGCGGGGTGGTGGTGGGGATCCTGGTTTTTATCGTGTCTTTGTTATTCGCACACCCGATCGTGACCCATTGGTGGGCGGTTATTTTATTTACTTTTTTGAGTTCCGTGGTCTTTTCCCTGGCCGCGCTCATCAACGGGATGTTCGCGCGCAATTTCGACGAGGTGGCATTTTTCCAGAATTTCATCCTGACCCCGCTTATTTATTTGGGCGGTGTATTTTATTCGGTCCACAGCCTTCCTAAACTTTGGCAGCAAATATCATTGTATAATCCGCTGGTGTATATGGTCAATGGCTTTAGGTATGGTTTCTTCGGATTCTCGGATGTAAATCCCGGGATTTGTTTGGTCATATTACTTGTCTTGACAATTATCTTGGGGCTGGTTAATCTATTTTTGTTCAAAAAAGGCATCGGCCTTAAAAACTAACATGGAGGGGAATATGCGTCAAAAAATTCAGGCATTGGTCATGTTCGCAGCTTTATTAACAACATCAGTGGTTTTTGCCGCGGATACTTACACGATCGATCCCGCGCACACGAGTTTTGGATTTGTGGTCAAACATATGATGATCAGCAATGTGCCCGGTGAGTTCGATAAGTTTGACGGGACCATAGCTTACAGCCCCACCGATCTGGCCAATTCTAAAGCGGACGTTACGATCGACGTTTCCAGTATCAATACCCGGATCGACAAGCGTGATGCCCATTTGAAAAGCCCGGATTTCTTTGACGCGGCTAAATTCCCCACGATCACCTTTGTCAGCACGAAATTCACATCTACGGCCATTACCGGTAATTTGACCATGAAGGGCGTTACCAAGGAAGTGACGATACCTGTCACCATCTCCGGCCCGGTAAAAACAATGATGGGCGGCCAGGCCATAGGGATAACAGGATCAGTCACTGTCAATCGTCAGGATTACGGTATTAATTGGAATAAGACCCTGGATCAGGGCGGCCTGGCTGTTTCAAATGATGTGGCGATCAATATCAGCATTGAGGCCGATCAAAAGTAAGGTTTTGCGTCAAACCATTGAGGAATAATTATTTAGGATTCTGATGCAATAAAAAACCCCGTTGGATTATTCCGACGGGGTTTTTTATTGAAAGCGTTTTCCTGAAATCGGCCGTAAGGCCTTGTTTTGAGGTTTAAAGGTGATATTCTTGAAGTAACAGCCTGCGGAGTCACGTCTCCCTGGGCTGAGTCCCCCGTTGCGGGACGGAAAGGAGGGTCCATATGAATTACATTACATTCATTCTGGATCCGTTAAGAACAGTGTTTGGCATCATCTATAGCTTTATCCCTACAGTGTTAGGGGTGTTGGCTGCATTGGTTGTCGGTGGATTGGTGGCCCGAGAGGCGGGCAAACTGGTTGCTGCTATCCTAAAGAGCATCCATGTTGACAAAATAAGCCATGAAATCGGTCTGACACACACCCTTGAGGCTGGTGGGGTCAAACGTCCGGTAAGCGACCTGGTTGGAACGGTCATTACCTGGGGAATTACGATAACGGCGCTCGTGATCGCGTTGACTTACGCGGGCGTTACCATCATTGGGCCCATCACGGGACCGGTCATGGCCTATGTGCCTAATGTTCTGACCGGGGTGATAACCCTGATGGTAGGCATGTTCCTGGCCCATATCGTAGCCGTATTTGTCCGCGTCATTGCGGCAAATACAGGCATGCCCAGGCCGGACATGTTGTCTACTTTTACCAGATGGGCGGTAGTGCTGATGGCTGTCGGTGTTTTTGTTGACAAGATCGGTTTCGGGTTCTTGTTGACCGGCGCTCCGTTGACCATGCTGGTAGGGGGCCTGAGCTTGGGATTAGGCTTGGCCTTTGGTCTCGGCGGTAAAGATCACGCTTCCCATTATTTGGATAAGTTATTAAAGAAATAAGTGATCTCCCTCGCCGTTTGGAAATGGGGCCAGACGGCATCCACAGGGCGGAAGTCGAAAGGCTTCCGCCCGACCTTTTTATATTGTATCCAAATTTGGTTATGCTATACTGTTTTCCATTATGGACGAGGAGAAGCGCGTATCCCCGCGTTTTTTGTTTTCTGAGCCAGTAGCGTATGGTTCGTCTGAGGTCACCGTTAATGGTGCTGTCGCGGGCAATATAAGTTTAAGCGGCATATCTTTAAGAGCTCAAGAATTTGTCCCGATGGGGACGGTTTTGGAACTGCAGATAAGGCTTGGGAAATCTCCCAAGGTCGTATGGGTCCGTGCCCAGGTAGTCCGTGTGCGTGAAGTATTATCTGAAGGTTGTTTCGAGATCGGCCTTAAATTTATCCAAGACAAAGAATGTATAAAAGCTGTCGGCGAGTATATAGATACCTGCCGTCTCAATCAACAAACAAGGAGTTAAAAAGTTATGGCTGAAGCTACTCAAGCCCCGGTTGTCGAAGAGGTCAAGAATTGCCCTGCATGCAAGAAACCGTTAAAAAAAGCAAGGCGTTTCTACCGCAACGGCGCGTACTATTGCAATAACAACTGTTTTAAGAAGGCACAGTCCACGGCCAAAACCGCGGCTGCCGCAGCGGCGGAAAAATCTGAAGAGAAAGCTAAAGCTTAGGAGCAAGCCAGTGTCTTTTCAAGCCCCGTTGCCTTCGCCCCAGGAAAAACGCCGGCACATACGTGTTGAATTTCACGTCCCTGTAAAAATATCCGGTGATCATGGCGATATCCTTACCGAGACAAAGAATCTAAGCTGCTCCGGGGCCTACTGCCGCATGGCCCAGAGGCTTGAGCCCATGACCAAGCTGAGGGTCCATTTGCTGCTGCCATTGCGTAAAAACAATAAGGTGACGACTAAAAAGATCACCTGTCAGAGTATTGTCGTGCGCACTCAGGCGGTTGCAGGGGAAGAGTATTATGATACGGCCATTTTTTTCAGTGATATAGCGCCCAAGGACAGCCGTACCATCAGCGATTTTGTTGAGAGCATGCTGGAGAATAGAAATTATGGAAAATTCAATTAATTTATCCGTAACCCCTTTTCAGGCGGTATTGGCATTGGCTTTTCAAGTGTGGATGATCGTATTTCCTATCCTGCTCATCCGCAAGATCAATTATTTAACAGATTTGCTGCATGAGCATCTGGATGAACATACGCCCAACTCACCCAACGCCTAAAGTCCATATCCCGGTCCTGTACGAAGACGAGAATTGCCTGGTATTTAGCAAACCATCCGGCTTATTGGTGATACCCACCGATAAGAATGAAGATCATACGCTTGTCAATATTGTCAACCGCCAGCAGGCTTCCCAAGGCCAGTTATATCCGGCTCACCGGTTGGACCGCGACACCACGGGTGTGATCCTTTTTGCCAAGGGCAAAGAAAATCAGCAAAAGTTAATGCAGTTTTTTAAAGACAAGCAGGTGAATAAGACTTATATTGCCTTTGTCCATGGGCGTGTGACAGAACCTCGAGGGAAGATCCGTATCCCCATCAAAGATTTTAATCAGCGTAAATTCGCCCCTCATTTGCCGGCGCAATCCGCCTTGACGCATTATGAGGTGGAGGATTATCATAAAGAATTCACCGTGGTAAAGGTCATGCCCATCACCGGCAGGACCAACCAGATCCGTATCCATTTTGCCAAGATCGGCCATCCTTTGGTGGGGGAAGACAAATATGCTTTCAGGCGTGATTTTGAGCTGCGTTTCAGGCGCACGGCGCTGCATGCCCTGCGCATCGAATGGCCGCGGATGGAGGGCGGGTCAATGATCAGCGTAGAAGCTCCGTTAGCCGCGGACATGGCGGATTTTTTAAAGAAAAGTTAACCTAAACGGGAGTGTGTATGAATTATGAGAAATTAAGCCTTAAAGAATGGTGTGATCTTTGCCATAGTATCGCCAAGGAAAAAGGATTTTGGGAAAAAGACCGGAACATAGGTGAAGCATTGATGCTGATCGTGACGGAACTTGCCGAGGCGATGGAAGGCTACCGCCATCAGGACAATGATAATTTCCGTGAAGAACTGGCTGATACTTTTATCCGTTTATTCGATTTATGCGGGGGGTTAGGCATTGATATCCAATCCGAGATCGTCAAAAAATCTGAGAAGAATAAATTACGCCCGTACAAACATGGGAAAATCTGTTAGAAGCGTTATAGCCGTTTTGCTCCTCGCCTTGACAGCTGGTTGCGCGTCAGCGCCGATGCCCGGGTATATCAGCAGGGTTGACCATCCCTATGACAGGAAGTTTTATGCCGGTTTTGAAAAGGTCGTCGGATCGACGGTGTATGTCCTGAAGAAAAAGGGCTGGTTGATCGAAAGCGAAGCGGATCCCGCGATCTATGAGCGCGATGAGCGTTATGATAACAGCGGTTACCAGAATTTGCTGATCATGACAAGGGTGAGGAAGAACCTTTCAAGCATGACATCCATGCATTTGAATGTGCTGATACATTCTATCGGCGATACTTGTGATGTTGAGATCCGTTATGAGGCCCAGACGCCGCTGATCAAAAGATTCACTTCAGAACGTAACGACAAGATGGTGCAGGATATCCTGGGGGCGATTCAACAAGATATTGATGGATAAATTCATCCTTAAAAGTCCGTTTGAGCTGGTTGAAGAACAGCGCAAAGCCGTTGATGTGCTGACCCGGGGGCTCATCGAGGGTGTCCCTGCCCAGGCACTTTTAGGCGTAACCGGAAGCGGCAAGACCTTTACCATCGCCAATGTCATCAAGAACGTTAACCGCCCGGCACTGGTCATCTCCCACAATAAAACCCTGGCCGCCCAGCTTTATAGTGAGCTGAAAGAATTCTTTCCGGGGAATGCCGTCGAGTATTTCGTCAGTTATTATGACTATTACCAGCCTGAAGCCTACATCCCGCAGACGGATATCTACATTGAAAAGGATTCTTCCATTAATGACCGTTTGGACCGCCTGCGCCTCGCCGCTACCACGTCGCTCATGTCCCGGCGTGATACGATCATCGTGTCCAGTGTTTCCTGCATTTATAATCTGGGCTCCCCGGATGACTACCAGAATTATATGATCCAGTTAAAGCAGGGCCAAAAGATCGACCGCGATGAGGTGTTGGCCCAGCTCATCAGCATTCAATATGAGCGCAATGACGTTGATTTTGCCCGCGGGAAAATACGGGTTCGCGGGGATATCGTTGAAGTCCATCCGGCTTACCGTCAGGACGCGTTAAGGATCGAGTTTTACGACGATGAAATCGAAAAGATCCGACAGATAGACCCTGTATCCGGGGAAACCATCGCGTTATTAGACAGGACATACGTGTACCCGGCCAAACATTTTTTGGTTTCACCGCCAAGGTTGCAGGACGCGCTGGTGGAGATCGAAGCAGAATTGAATGTCAGGCTTGCGGAGTTGGAATCACAGGGTAAATTGGTGGAAGCCCAGCGCCTTAAATCACGGACCCGTTATGATATGGAGATGATGAAAGAGATGGGCATGTGCAAAGGGATCGAGAATTATTCAAGGGTGCTCTCCGGCCGCCCCGCGGGGAGCAAGCCATTTTGCCTGATGGATTATTTTCCTTCTGATTTTGTGACCATCATTGATGAAAGCCATGTCACCGTTCCGCAATTAGGTGGCATGTATGAAGGAGACCGTGCCCGCAAGGAAATGCTCGTGGCGCATGGCTTCCGTCTGCCTTCCTGCCTTGATAACCGGCCGCTCAGGTTCGCTGAATTGGAAAAAATGCTCAAACAGCGGATTTATGTCTCCGCGACGCCCGGGCCTTACGAGCGCAAGGACGCCGCCGGCCATGTGGTAGAGCAGATCATTCGCCCGACGGGAATTATCGACCCCCCGATTTTCGTGCGTCCCACGGAAGGTCAAGTCGATGACTTGATCAGGGAATGCAAACAGCGCGCCTTAAAGAATGAACGGGTGCTTGTGACCACCCTGACCAAGCGCATGTCAGAGGACCTTTGCGCTTATAGCGAGGAGGCCGGCTTAAGGGTCAAATACCTGCATTCAGATATTGAGACCATTGACCGTACGAAGATATTGCAAGACTTAAGGTTGAATAAATTTGATTGCCTGGTCGGGGTCAATCTGCTGCGTGAAGGATTGGACTTGCCGGAGGTTTCGTTAGTTGCTATATTTGATGCGGATAAACAGGGCTTTTTGCGTTCACAGACTTCCTTGATCCAAACCGCGGGGCGCGCCGCCCGCAATATCAACGGCATTGTCATTATGTACGCCGACAGTGTCTCTCCGGCGATGAAGTCAGCCATTGCCGAGTGTGAACGGCGGCGCAAGATCCAGATAGAATTTAACGCTAAAAACGGAATTACGCCGACCACCATAGAAAAAGCCATCAATCTGGGCATCGAGGAGTTCGCCGAAGCCCAGGACCTGGTGATGGAGGCAAGCGGCCAGACGGAGGAAGAATTCGCATTTGCCACTTATTTAAGCGAATTGGAACAACAAATGGAATCAGCCGCCAGGAATTTGGAATTTGAGAAAGCGGCTAAAATAAGAGATAAAATAAAGGAACTGAAAAATGCTGTTAGCCATTGATATAGGCAATACCACGATAGGTTTCGCGGTTATTGATAAGGCGGGGCGCATTGTTTCATCGGCCGTTGTTGATACGGAAGCTAAAAATAATAAGGTCAAGGCTGTCGTTGGCAAGATATCAAGGGCGCACGCGATTTCACGGGTGATCATTTGTTCCGTTGTCCCTAAAGTTTCAAGAATGCTCGAAAATATTCTAAAAAAGATTGCGCCCGTTGATATTGTTGGCCGCGATATCGTTGTCCCGATCAAAAACAGGTATAAAAATCCCAAGCAGGTGGGGCAGGACCGTTTAGTGGGGGCTTTCGGGGCCATGAGGATTTATGGCTATCCGCTCATTGTCGTGGATTTGGGTACGGCTATTACTTTTGATGTGATTTCATCGAAGGGAGAATATTTAGGAGGGGCTATCGTTCCAGGTATCCGATTATCCGCGGAATCCTTATTCTTGAAAACAGCCCTTTTGCCGAATATCGATATTCATGCCCCCAAACACATAATTGGAAAGACAACCCAGGATAGCATTCTCAGCGGGTTATTTTATGGGTACGGATCTTTGTGCCGGGGTTTTATAGATTTGATTTGCCGGCAAATAAAGGCAAGGCCCAAGGTGGTTATGACCGGGGGGCATACGCACTTGATGAAAAAATTTGTTTCACCTAAAATCCGCATTATTGATGAGGATTTAGTATTTAAAGGAATATATTTCTTGTCATTTCTATAACCTGTTTATTTTCAAATAGATACATATTTGACAAGTCTATATAATATGTTAAGCTTTTATTAAATCTAGAAGAAATCGTTTTCTAACAAATTTCTTTGGGGGTTTAAATGAGTTTTACATCCATCCGCCGTTCCTGGTATTCCCGATCGATAAGTTTTTGCCTGATAGTTACCTTTGTCATGACCATGATCATTGCCCCCAGGGCTCAAGCATCCATTATGGGCTTGCCTCAGCCGGGAGCAATGGTTGATCTAAGCCCTTCGTATGTCCCGTTAATGATCACCGGACTGAGTTTGCATCCGGAAAACCCTTTACTGATGGATTTTATCGTCAGCACCGGAAACAGCGGATTGAACACGGATCAGGTAAAAAAAGGATCCGACCGCCTGATCAAATATTTCTTAGCCTGTTTGACCATCCCTGAAAATAATCAATGGGTCAATCTTTCCCCGTATGAAAAACAACGTATTATCCCCACGGACCTGGGAGAGACAGTCCTGGGCCAGGATATGATGGCGCAGGATTATCTTCTAAAACAGTTGACCGCGTCTTTAATTTATCCGGAAAAGAATTTGGGCAAGAATTTTTGGGATAATGTGTATACAAAAGCAAGCCAAATGTATGGCACGACTCAAATACCCGTAAACACTTTTAATAAAGTTTGGATCCTGCCGGATACCGCCAAAGTTTTCGAACATGGTAATACTGTTTATGTTGTCAAAAGCCATTTGAAAGTGATGCTTGATGAGGATTACCTGGCATTGAAAAAGCATGCTGATACAGGAGTCGGTGCCAATACTGTTTCGATGAATAATCTCGGTTCCCGGATCGTCCGCCAGATCATCCTTCCAGCCATTGAAAAAGAAGTCAATACCGGCCGTAATTTTGCTCAATTGCGGCAAATTTATAATTCCATGATCTTGGCCGTATGGTTTAAAAAGAATTTGAGGCAGGCATTGCTTAACCAGGTATATACGGATAAGTCCAAGGTCAATGGGGTCAATGTCGATGACCCGGCCATTAAAGAAAAGATCTATAGGCAGTATCTGCAGGCGTACAAGAAGGGCGTATTTAATTATATTAAAGAAGAGATGGACCAAAACAGCCAGCAGATGATCCCGCGCAAATATTTTTCCGGCGGTTTGGAGGCGGTCAAACAGGTGGATCAGGCCAGCCTTTCCGAGGCACAGGCCGCTTTCAGCGGCAAGCCCTTGGAAAATCAGGATTTTAAAGTTTCCGGCTTGACCCAAGGGGCCAATGGAAATCTATCTTATAAAAACGCAGAAGTCACAATTGGTTCTTCGCCTGAAGACATTGATGAAGAGTCTGGAATTCAGCCGATTTCTGACAATGCGATGGCGACTCCTATCCAGATTGCGAGAGGGGTAGCCTATTGGATAGGGAAAACAGCGGCAACATCCATCACCAGGCCGTTTCGTGCCAGCCGTCAAGAAGATGTTTCTGATATAACCAAATTATCTCTTTCCGAAAAACAACGTTTAGAAAAAATAGCTATTAATTCTTTGCTTCAGGGACAGGGAGTTATTGGGATGTTGCAGGCGGGAGCAAGTTCCCGGATGAATGTTAAAGATGCCCCACCTGAAGTAAGGTCCATGGCCCATGAGAATATTCAGTCAAAAGCAGGTGTTCCTATAGGTATAATTGATGGACAGACTGTGACCTACTTAGATGCTTTTGGTATCAATGTGTCTAGAATCTTGCAGCAAATTAACTCAGAAGCTATAAATTCCGGTGAGGGTAATAATAAATTAAATGAAAATGACATTCTTTTATTTTCCAATGATGATTATAGGCCGGAGCAAGAGGGAATTATAACTGCCCACCATAATTATGGCCTTCCACAACAGATACGTTTTATAAACCAACCTTTAGAGCCGATTTATTGGGCGACCCCAGCTGATGTTGAAGCATTAAAGGCTAAATCTAAATTCAAAACTGAGGCTGATTTTCAAACAGCGTTGGCCAAAGCGAAAGATGTTCAGGCAAGGTTAGAAGCGGGGGAACAAAGCGCTATCATTGTACAAAATCAGCGTGACCCGCTAGGGCATGGAGAGTTTTTGCACCAATTAATTGTCAGCGGTGAATTATTGCATATGTTTGATACGGGCAAAAAGTGGTTTTTTATTAAAAATGTTGATAATTACGCGGCCAAACTTGATCGTGTATGGTTACAAATATTGGGAAAGTTCCTGGATCAAGGCATTGATTTCCAGCCTGAAGTTTCGCCGAGGGCTCCTGCACAGGCAGGAGGAAGCTTAATTGTGATGGAAGACACGGGAAGTCAACAATTGGCCGAAGATCCCACTCTAAAAGCTACACTTGGGGCTGATGGTAAGCCGAAAGTCAGCCCAACAGATTCATTTTGGTTTAATGATGCTGTTGCCATGGGACGTCCAGAATATGTGGCATCCCTGTATCAAAAACAAGGCCAAACATTAGAAGAGTTTCTTGCTGAATATAGACAAGCTGTTGAAAGTAAAGATAGCGAGGCATTAGAGGCGATCGCTGAACGTGGACGCGCAAAGTTTCCAAAGTTGATTGATCCCAAGCTGGCCAAAAATGAGCCTGGTGCCACTATAAAGATAGAAACTAATATGTGGCAATCTACGGGAGTTGCGCCTATAGAAATGAAAATTGAATCAGTTGGTGTGCGAGGAGCGCGAAATTTCAATATTAATGAATATCCTTCCATGAACCAACAGGAACAGCAAACTGAGTTGGCTAATTTAAGGTTTCTTGCTACGAAGCAATGGACAATTGATCCTAAATCACGTACTGAAGCGAAAACTAAATTGGAAACTTTATTAGGCAGGGAAGTTACAGACGCAGAAGTAGATTTAACTTTGGAAAGTTATGAAGGCAATAAGCGGATAGCTGATGATTTATTGCGTTATATCCTTAAGGCGGATTTAGTGACTCCAGGCATTCTGACAGCAACAGGGAATGTTGATTCAGACTCAGCGATGACAACGCGGATTGCGAAGGTCAAGGTTCGCGCCCTTAGTATTTTTACCAGGGTAAGCCCTAAAGATCGCTCGGTCCCTATTAAACAAGGTACCGCAGGCTGGCGGGCGTTTGTGCATCTGGGCGGAGATCAGCAAAATGGCGAAGGCCCGTTTAACCAGGCAAATATTGGCCGTGCGGTCGCGGCACTGGCTACCCAGTTTAATTCCTGGGTTAAGCAGGGCACTTACTTGCGTGTTCGCGAAGACGGGAAGCTTCATGCCCTCGTGGCTTTTGATGGCCGGGCTAATGGTAAAGAATTTGCCCTTCACGCTGCCAGTGTGGCTTATGCCTATGGTATGGAGGTGGATATCTCAAGTGATTATGTCTCCACCCCGGAAGCGATCGGCCGGTCTCTTCGTTCCCTTGGCAACAAGGCGTACGATGTCGTTATAGTGGTGACAGCAAGCCATAATGATTATCGCTATAATGGATTAAAGATCGGGATGAACGGTACTATCATGCCTGATAACCTGTCAAGCCAGGTGGATGCCTTGGCCAACGATCCGAATTTCAGGGTCAGTTATTACCACGCCGATAATGATGTCCAATTTAATAAAGTTGATCTAAAAGCTTTTGCCAGCCAAAATTATCAAAAGGCTTTTCCGGGTCTAATAGCCTCCGTCTTGTCCTATTTAGGGGCAACCAGGAAGAAATTGATCGTTGATTTTATGCACGGTTCGGACGGCCGCTATGCCGATGATTACAGGCAAATGGGGGCTGATGTAAGGAAGACCGAACCGATGCGGGACAATATTTTTCCGAAAAAAATGTTTTTGGAGAACGGGAATGAGGTCCCCTATCGTCCACAACCGATCAGGGAAATGTTAGACCAGGAACTGACGGATTTTGAGACAAACAGCGATATTCCCGAGGGTTCGGTTTATTCAGCCCTTGATGGGGATGGAGACCGCTTCGCGGCCTGGGTGAAACAGAATGGCGTGGCGCGGGAGATCAGCCCCAATGAGGTCATGTTGCTGACCTTGTGGCATCTTAAACAGGAAAATCGCCTTCCTTCAGAACTTAAATACGTGGTTGTTACCGCTCCCACATCCTACATGGTAAGAAAATACGCCGAATCGATCGGTTTAAAGGTCATTGAAGAACCGGTGGGGTTCAAATTTCTTGGGCCTCATTTGAATGGGCAGGATTCCCATCAAGCTGTTTTGGCCTGGGAAGAATCCGGTCACGGGGGATTCAGGATGGTTTCCCCCACAGGCGAGGAGACGACCTTCCTTGATGACGCCAACGCGCAATCCTTGTATTTCCTGGATATCGTATCATCCTTGCCGCAAGGACAGGATGTATTAAGCGTCCTGGATGACTTAAGGAAACAGATCAATTATAAGCTTAACTTTGACAGGATTGCCGTCAATGGCACGGATGAATCCAAAGATAAGATCCGTATCCCTTTAAAGGAAGGGACCGCGGCATCGGTCCGCGGTATCGCGGCAGAGATAAGCCGGTCATTGGGAGAGGCAACTCCTTCGGATGAGAATATCTCGATGACATCGACGGCAGATAAAGAAGTGTCTTTGGCAGACTTTTTATTGCATCGCGGTGCTAATTTGAAATTGAATGAGGGGTTAAAATTAAAGTTTGATGATGATTCCTGGGTCATGGTCCGCATGTCAGGGACGGAGCCTTTAATTAGGATATACGGGGAGTTAAAGAGCGAAAACCCAAGGAACGAGCTAAATAAACTGGCTAAGGATATCTTTAATGATCGCGCGATGACCAGTTTCCCGGATGAAGAGCTTGATACTTTGGGTAATGACAGGGCGGTCACAGCAAACATCCAGCCCTGGGAGCGTGGTGGTATTGACTTGAACTCCAGGACTTTGAACATGGAAAGCGTTGGGCAGAAGGTGAATATCACCTTTGATCCCGCGATGATCGAACAGTTCAAGCGCGGTGATTTTACCGGTGTCAGGATCCAGATCCTCGACGTAGCTCCTGTTAACCTGGGGCCTTTGTTGGGCCTTAATGAATAGAATTAGCACTCCAATAAATCCACTGCTAAAAATTTTCTTGACAAAAATCCCAGCCCTCGCTATATTAGCACTCTAAATTTGTTAGTGCTAAAGAATGCTTCGCCCCCAAGCAGGCTCGCAATAACATAAAAATTTAAAATATTAACCGTTTGAGCAAGGAGGAAAAGTTATGGCTATTCAACCATTAGCTGACCGCATAGTGGTCAAGGTGCTGGAAGCTAAAGAAGTTACCAAGGGAGGCATATTGCTTCCGGAAACCGCAAAAGAAAAGCCCCAGGAAGGCAAGGTCATTGCCGTAGGTAAGGGGAAAGCATCTGACAGCGGGCATATCGTCGCATTGGAAGTCAAGGTCGGGGACCGTATATTGTTCGCCAAATATGGCGGAACGGAGATCACCACGACAGATGGTGAAGAACTTTTGATCATGAAGGAAGAGGATGTATTGGCCATTGTAAAATAATTTTTTAAAGGAGAAAGTAAAATGGGAGCAAAACAATTATTATTCGAGGATGAAGCACGCCGCAAGATCTTGCGCGGGGTGGAGCAGTTATCGCGGGCGGTAAAGATCACGTTGGGCCCCAGAGGCCGCAATGTCGTTTTAGACAAGAAGTTCGGCAGCCCCACCGTAACCAAAGACGGTGTGTCGGTGGCCAAAGAAATTGAATTGGAAGACCCGTTTGAGAACATGGGTGCCCAGATGGTCAAGGAAGTCGCTGAAAAGACCTCTGATATCGCGGGCGATGGAACGACCACCGCGACCGTTCTGGCTGAATCCATTTACCGTGAAGGTTTAAAGAACGTTACCGCGGGTGCCAACCCGATGGCTTTAAAGCGCGGTATTGAATTGGCGGTCGAGCGCGTTGTGGCCAAGGTGGAAAAACTTGCCAAGAAGGTTGACCTTAAGAATTCCAAAGAAGTCGAACAGGTCGCGACCGTCGCGGCGAACAATGATAATGTCATCGGAAAGAAGATCGCCGAAGCTTTCGAAGCTGTCGGAAAGGATGGCGTCATCACCGTTGAAGAAAGCAAGACTATTTTTACGGAACTAAAGATCGTCGAAGGTATGCAGTTCGACCAGGGTTATCTTTCCCCGTATTTTTCAACAGATATGGAAAAGATGATCTGCGAACTGGAAGACCCTTATATCCTTCTCTATGAAAAGAAGATCTCCAGCATCAAGGACATCCTGCCAGTCTTGGAAAAAGTGGCCAAAGCCGGACGTCCTTTATTGATCCTTTGCGAAGAAGTCGAAGGCGAAGCCCTGGCGACCCTGGTCGTCAACAAAATGCGAGGTACCTTGCATTGCGCCGCGGTCAAGGCCCCAGGTTATGGCGATCGCCGCAAGGAAATGCTGAAAGATATCGCTGTTTTAACCGGCGGCAAGGCTATTACTGAGGATTTAGGCCTTAAGCTCGAGAATATCGACGTGGCTGATCTAGGCCGTGCCAAGAAGGTCAAGATCGATAAGGATAACACCACCATCGTTCAGGGCGGCGGTAAACCGGCTGATATCAAGAGCCGTTTGGCCCAGATAAAAAACCAGATCGACACCACGGATTCCTCTTATGACAAGGAAAAATTACAGGAACGCCTGGCCAAGATCGCGGGCGGGGTTGCCATCATCAATGTGGGCGCCGCGACCGAATCTGAAATGAAAGAAAAGAAGGCACGCGTTGAAGATGCTTTGCACGCGACCCGCGCGGCTGTGGAAGAAGGCATTGTTCCAGGCGGCGGCGTGGCTTTGTTGCGCTGCATCAAGGACCTTGAGGGCATTGACCTTAAAGGCGACGAGAAGACCGGCGCCGAAATTGTACTGCGTTCTTTGGAATCTCCTATCCGCCAATTGGCATTCAATGCCGGCCTGGAAGGATCTGTCATCGTTGAGCATTTGAAGAACGAAAAAGATGCTTCTTTCGGCTATGATTTTAATTCTGACCAGTATGTTGATATGATCAAAGCAGGTATTATTGACCCTGCCAAGGTGACCCGCACGGCTCTGCAAAACGCGGCGTCCATCGCGGCGTTGCTCTTGACCACCGAATGCCTGGTGACCGATGTCCCGGAAAAGGAAAAGCCTGCCATGCCTCCGATGCCTGGCGGCGGTGGAATGGGCGGGATGTATTAAAAAATAGGGATGTTGCCTTTTATTAAAGGACGTCTTCCATTTGAAAGAATGGGAGACGTCCCTGTTTTTTAGATATTGACATTTATACGGCAATAAGGTATAATCGCCGTTCAAATTCATTTTATAGTCTTTTCTTTAGCTTGTATCTCATTGGTAATAAGGGGGTTAAGTAATGGCTGATTGGATTGGCATCGGGCGCAGGGCACGTAGATGTTATGGCTTTGATGAAGTGGCATTAGTTCCAGGAACAGTGACCGTCAACCCTACTGAAGTAGATACTACATTTATATTAGGTAAACATAAATTTTCCGTGCCTATCATGGCCGCGTCCATGGATGGTGTGGTGGATGTTAATTTTGCCATCGCCATGGGGAAACTGGGCGGCATCGCGGTATTAAATCTTGACGGCATCCAAACCCGTTATGATGACCCTGAAGGCATTTTAAAGCAGATCGCGTCTGCCACGCCTGAGGAAGCAACGAAACTTGTCCAAAGCCTTTACGAAAACACCAAATTCCCCGTTAAAGAAAAGCTGATCGCCAAGCGCATTGAAGAAATAAAAAAAGCCAAGGTTCCTGCCGTTGTCAGCTGTATCCCTCAAAACGCGGAAGTTTTTTCTAAAATCGCCGTTGAAGCGGGAGCCGATATTTTTATTGTGCAGTCCACCGTTGCCACGGTAAGGCACATTTCCACCGAATATAAGATATTAGATATTGAGAAATTTTGTAATTCCACCAAAATGCCGATCATTGTCGGCAATGTGGTTACCTATGATATGGCTTTGGAGATCATGGAAGCTGGCGCGTCAGGGGTGCTGGTGGGCATCGGCCCCGGTGCGGCTTGCACCTCAAGGGGTGTTTTAGGTATCGGCGTTCCGCAGATCACCGCGACCGTTGACTGCTGCGCTGCCCGTGATTATTTCTTTAAACGCCGCGGTAAGTATGTCCCCATGATCACTGACGGAGGCATGCGCATTGGTGGTGAGATCTGCAAGGCTTTCGCGGCCGGGTCGGACGCGGTGATGGTGGGTTCAGCTTTTGCCAAAGCGGAAGAAGCTCCGGGACGCGGGTATCATTGGGGCATGGCTACATCGCATGCCAATCTGCCCCGCGGGACACGGATCCGGGTCGGCACCAGCGGTACTCTAAAGGAAATCCTCATGGGACCAGCCCGTGTTGATGATGGCTCGCAGAATTTGGTCGGCGCTTTAAAAACTTCCATGGGATCCTTGGGGGCACGAAATATCAAAGAAATGCATGATGTTGAGATCATCCTGGCGCCTTCTATTCAGACAGAAGGCAAAGTTTTCCAAATAGGTCAACGGGTGGGAATGGGCAAGTGAGCCACTAAATGTGGCTCACTCTTGAAAAACCGATTTTAAGGTTTTTCAGGGGGTTCCACTGTGTGTAGTTGCAAGGGACAGTGTTTTTAAAAAGGAGCAATACGAAATGGCTAAGGTTAATAAAAAGGCGGTCAAGAAAGTCATTAAAAAATCCGCTAAAAAAGTGGCCCGAAAGGCTGTTGCCAAGAAAGTTGTTCCAAAGGCCGCTAAAAGGATCCATGTCAGCCGTTTTGCCAGAAAACCAGGCAAACGCAAACCTGTCCATGGCTTAATGAAACCTATCAAATTAAGGTCTTCCTCGCGTATCGTCCCCATGGAGATCAAAAAGCAGAGGGCCCGCGATATCATCCTGATATTGGATATGGGATCGCAATACACCCAGCTGATCGCCCGGCGTGTGCGCGAAAGCAAGGTCTTTAGCCAGATCGTCCCTTATAATATTTCAATTGAAAAGATCAAAGAGATCTATCCTAAAGGCATCATCCTTTCCGGGGGGCCTCAAAGTGTCACTGAAAAAAACGCGCCTTTGCCCAATCCCGAGATTTTTAAATTAAACATCCCGATTTTGGGCGTATGTTACGGCATGCAGGCCATCACCCATATGCTGGGGGGCAAGGTTTCTAAGGCCCGTGACCGTGAATACGGCAAGGCCGAGCTTTTCATTGATAATAATAAAGATTTATTTACCAATCTCTCGACGAATTTAACCTGCTGGATGAGCCACGGTGATGAGATCGTGACACCACCGCCCGGATTTGTCCGTATCGCCCATACATTAAACGCGGCCAACGCGGCCATCGCCAACCGGACCCGCAAGATCTATGGGGTACAGTTCCATCCGGAAGTCGTGCATACGCAGCGCGGACTTCAGATCATTCAGAATTTTGCTTACACCATTTGCGGATGCCTGCCGCGCTGGACCATGGATCGTTTTGTCACGGCGGCCATCAAGCAGATCCAGGAAGCTGTCGGCGGCAAAAAGGTGATTTTGGGCTTAAGCGGGGGAGTTGATTCCGCGGTGGTCGCGGTACTTCTCCAAAAGGCCATTGGCAGCCGTTTATACTGCATTTTTGTGGACAATGGCCTGCTGCGCAAGAACGAATCATCTTCCATCGTGCGTACCTTCAAAGGCCATTTTAAAATGAATTTGTCCGTCATTGAGGCCCAAAAGCGCTTCATTGACCGGCTCAAAGGCGTTGAGGACCCAGAAGAAAAACGCAAGATCATCGGAGATGAGTTTATACGCGTCTTTCAGGATGCTTCCAAGAAGATCAAGGGTGCCGAATTCCTGGCCCAGGGCACATTGTATCCCGATGTGATCGAATCCCTTGCCGCCCACGGCGGTCCGACGGCGGTCATCAAGAGCCATCATAATGTCGGCGGGTTGCCCAAGGACATGAAATTCAAATTGGTAGAGCCTTTGCGTGAATTATTCAAGGATGAGGTCCGTTTGATCGGAAAGAACCTGCAGATGCCGGAATCCATTCTCAAGCGCCAGCCGTTTCCAGGGCCTGGCCTTGCTATCCGGGTGATCGGCGAGGTCACTCCCGAGCGCCTGGAGCTTTTGCGCGAAGCCGATGACCGCGTGCTCGATGAGGTCAAGAAGGCCGGCCTTTACCACGACTTGTGGCAATCATTTGCCGTTTTGCTTCCCATAAAGACCGTTGGTGTCATGGGCGACCAGCGCACCTATGAAAATGTTATTGCCCTGCGTTGCGTGACCAGTGCCGACGGAATGACCGCTGATTGGGCGCAATTACCCTATGATCTGTTGGGCCGTATTTCCAACCGTATCATCAATGAGGTCAAGGGCATCAATCGTGTGGTTTACGATATAAGTTCCAAACCCCCGGCCACCATTGAGTGGGAATAATCCTGTTAATTTTGTATTGATTCCTATCGGCCTTAAGTGTTAAAGTAATATTTAATTTAACACTTAAGGCTTTTGTCTTATATGTCCACTTCTGATTTTGTTCATCTGCATGTCCATACCCAATATTCGCTCTTAGACGGCGCTTGCCGCGTGGATGAGCTGGTTAAGAAAGCAAGCAGCCTTGGCATGCCCGCTTTGGGAATGACCGATCATGGCAATATGTTCGGCGCCATCCATTTTTATAAAGCCTGTCAAAAAGCCAATATCAAACCCATTATCGGCTGTGAGGCTTATATCACTCCCGCGAGCCGTTTTGAAAAGAATACCGACCAGAAAAGCATCTGCCATCTGACCCTGTTGGCCGCGAGCAATGAGGGCTATGCCAACTTGATGAAATTAGTCTCAGTGTCGTACCTGGAAGGGTTCTATTACAAACCAAGGATCGACAAAGAGATCCTGGCCAAGCTTTCTAAAGGACTTATCGGTACGTCGGGATGCCTGAAAGGCGAGGTCGCGGGGCATCTATTACGCGGCAATTTTGAAGCGGCGCTAAAAGCGGCGGATGAATACCGCCAGATCTTTGCCCGTGGGCATTATTACATCGAGCTCATGGACCATGGCATCCTGGAGCAAAAGAAGGTAAATGAGGATCTGCTCAAGATCTCCAGGCAATTGAACTTGCCTTTGATGGCCAGCAATGATGTTCATTATATCGAGCAGGGGCAGTCCATGGCGCATGAGACCCTGCTTTGCATCCAAACGCAGACGACTTTGAGCGACCCCAACAGGATGCGCTTCGCGACAGACCAGTTTTATTTTAAAGAGCCCCACGCCATGAATTCAATTTTTGCCTGGGCGCCCGGATCTGTCAGCAATACCTTGCTGATCGCCGAGCAATGCAATGTGAAGCTGGATTTTGACCAATACCATCTGCCGCGCTATGAAGTGCCTGAGGGCTCAAGCGCCCAATCCTATTTGCTGGGGCTTTGTGAAAAGGGGATCGCCAGGCGCTATCCCGCGGGGATGGATGGGGTCATCTCCCAACGCCTGGACCATGAACTTAAGACAATAGGAGATATGGGATTTACCAGTTATTTCTTGATTGTCTGGGATTTTATCAATCACGCCAAGTCGATTGGCGTACCCGTCGGTCCCGGCCGCGGTTCTGCCGCCGGCAGCCTGGTTTCCTATCTTTTGGGGATCACGGACTTAGACCCCCTCAAATACGGCCTCTTATTCGAACGTTTCATGAACCCGGGGCGTAAAAGCATGCCGGATATTGATATTGATTTCTGTTATGAACGGCGCGGTGAGATCATCGATTACGTCACGAAAAAATACGGGGCCGATAATGTGGCGCAGATCATTACCTTTGGTTCGATGCAGGCCAAGGCAGCGGTGAGGGATGTCGGGCGGGCCATGGGGATGAGTTACCCGGATGTGGACCGTATCGCCAAACTTATCCCCAATGAGATCGGCATTACCATTGAACAGGCCTTGAACGTGGAGCCGCAATTGCGCGAGGCCGTGGAATTTGATAAGACAGCCAAACAGCTTCTGACGACCGCCCAGGTTTTAGAGGGCTTGAACCGTCACGCGTCTATCCACGCGGCAGGTGTTGTGATCTCAGACAAGCCTCTGACAGAGTATGTGCCTTTGTTTAAGAGTTCCGACGGGCAGGTAACTACGGCCTATGATATGGACGGGATTTCCCAAATAGGCCTTTTGAAAATGGACTTTTTGGGGCTAAGGACGCTCACCGTCATCACCGAAACGGTGAAGCTTATCAAGCAGCACCAGGGCAAATCCGTTAACATTGACGATCTTCCTTTGGATGACAAGAAAACATATGAGATGCTGGGCCGTGCCAGCGCGATGGGGGTGTTTCAACTGGAAAGCGGGGGCATGCGTGATCTTTTAAAGAAAATGAAGCCCTCTGAGTTCGAAGACTTGATCGCCATTCTTGCATTATATCGTCCTGGGCCCATGGGTTCCGGCATGCTGGATGATTTTATCAAGCGCAAGCGCGGGGAGCAAAAAATCACCTATCCGCATCCCAAGCTGGAAGGGGTCCTCAAGCCCACTTATGGGATCATCCTTTATCAGGAACAGGTCATGCAGATCGCGTCAGTCATCGCGGGTTTCAGCATGGCCCAGGCCGATGATTTACGCAAGGCAATGGGCAAGAAAATAGCGGCGGAAATGAAAAAAATGCGTTCCTTTTTTATCGAGGGCTGCGCCAAGGCCAGCCAATTGCATGAGGCGGGGGCCAATCAATTATTTGACCTGATTGATTTTTTTGCCGGTTACGGGTTTAACCGCAGCCATTCCGCGGCCTACGCGCTTATTACCTACCGCACGGCATTCTTAAAAGCCAATTATCCGGTCGAATTTATGACAGCGCTTTTGACCTCAGAAAGGGATAATACCGAAAAGGTCGTTGAATATGTCAAAGAGTGCGGGGCTTTGGGGATAAGCATCCTTCACCCGGATGTTAACCATAGCCTTGCCCAATTTACCGTTGAGAAGAAAGATGCCATCCGTTATGGCCTGTTGGCTGTCAAGAACATCGGGGCCGGGGCCATTGAATCCATGATCCATGGCCGTTGTGAAGGTGGGCCTTTTACATCAATTTTTGATTTTTGCCGGCGCATTGACCTGCGTTTAAATAACCGTAAGGTCCTTGAAAGCTTGATCAGGTCCGGCGCTTTTGACTCCTTTAATTGCCGCCGGTCCCAAATGATGGCTGTGTTGGAAAGATCTTTGGAAGCCGCGACCCGCGGCCAAAAGGAAAAAGAGATTGGCCAGCTATCTTTTTTCAGTACAGGTGAACAGGAAACAGGATTTGGCAGGCATGATGAATCTTTTCCTGATATCCCGGAATGGCCACAGGCCCAGATCTTGACCAATGAAAAGGCTTTGTTGGGATTTTATTTAAGCGGGCACCCGTTGGACCGTTATAAGACGGAAATCGAGAAGTTCGCGGATTTTACCACGGCCAATATCAAGGGCGCGCGTGACGGGCAGGAAGCCAGGATGATTGGGCTTATCACAACCGTCAAGCTGACCAGCACCAAGAAAACCAATGAACGCATGGCCATTGTCGGCCTCGAAGATATCGACGGGGAAATGGAGATGGTTGTTTTTCCTTCAAGTTACACGCAAATAGCTTCTTATTTAAAAGAGAACGCGGTGGTGGTTGTCAAAGGCAAGGTGAGCTTTAGGGATGGATTTCCCAAGATGATGGCCAGTGAAATGGCTGGTATTGATGAGGTTTATGACCTGATCAAATCCGTTCAGGTTGACTTGTCCAATACAGGCCAGCCTGGTTTTGAGAAACTGAAAGAAAAGTTAGCCCGTTTTCCTGGGAAAATCCCGGTTTATGTGCAGGTTGATACCAATAATTTTAAGCGGGTGCAGATTTTAGTGGGTGAGGATTTGTATGTAACCCCCAGTGAGGTTTTAATGGAAGAGATCAAGGTTTTGGTAGGAGAAAATAATTTTTCGTTGACACTGTAAGTCGTTGTTGGTACGATACTTGCGACCTAAAGGAGTCCTCGGTAAGGAGAGGACATTAAAATTTAATTGTGGGGGCATTTAATGACGAAAAAGGACATTGTTTTAAAAATAACCGATGCAACCGGTATCAAACAGGTTGATGTCAAAAAGATCGTGCAGAAGACATTTGATGTCATTATTGATTCCCTGATGCAGGGAGATAAGGTGGAACTGCGCAATTTCGGGGTTTTTAAAATCAAAGAGCGCCGAGCCCGATTTGGCCGTAATCCCCGCACGGGACAAAGTGTTCCCGTCCCTCCCCGGAAGGTAGTCGTTTTTAAATCCGGTTTAGAAATGAAGCAGAAGGTCAAATAAGACCGGGAAATATAAGTGAATAAAACCTTCTCCGTCCCCCGCGGGACATCCGATATATTACCCGATGCTGCTCCTCTCTGGGAAGAATTAGAAACTAAAGCCCGAAAAATCTGTAAATCTTACGGCTACAGGGAAATCCGAACCCCTGTGTATGAAGATACGAACTTATTTTCACGTTCTTTAGGGCAAACCAGCGATGTGGTCAATAAACAGCTTTTGGAGTTAGCTTCCGCCAAAGAAGATGAGGGTTTGGCTTTGCGGCCCGAGGGCACAGCTTCTGTTGTGCGTTCATATCTTGAGAATAGTTTTGATAAAAAGGAACAGTTATCCAAGTTTTTTTATATTGGCCCGATGTTCAGGGGCGAACGCCCTCAGAAGGGCCGCTTGCGCCAATTCCATCAGATCGGTGTTGAAGCCATAGGCATTGATGGAGCCTCTCCGTTTCATGATGCGGAGATTTTAGCTTTAGCTATGCATTTGCTCCAGGAATTTAATGTTCAGGGGCCGAAACTCAAGATCAATTCATTGGGCTCAAAAGAAGATAAAGAGCATATTTCTATTTGGTTAAGAACAGAATTCACCAAACACAAAAATGAATTGTGCGAGGACTGTCAAAATCGTTTCGAACGCAATGTGTTTCGGGTATTGGATTGCAAGAATGAAGTATGCCGGAAGGTTGTGAATGCCGTCATAGGAAAGGATAAAGCCCTTCCTTTATCTGATAATTCCCTGAAATATTTTGGGTATGTGCAAAAAGCCCTTAAAGATTCAGGTATTAATTTTGAAATTTCTCCGCATTTAGTGCGCGGTCTGGATTATTATACGCATACGGTTTTTGAAATAACCGCGGAAGGGTTAGGTAGTCAAGATGCAGTAGGGGCCGGTGGGCGTTACGATAGGCTTTTGGATGATTTGGGCGGAAATGAAAAAACAGAATATGGTGCTATTGGCTTTGCATTAGGGATAGAGCGTATATTATTGGCGACAGAGAAAAAACAGGCTGAGCCACAGGCCATTGATGCGTTTGTCATAGAAACTCAACCTGAATACCAGCATCGAGCATTTCAATTATTAAGCGATTTACGCAAGAATAGTATTAGCGCCACAGCTAGTTTTTCAGGTGGTTCAATGAAGTCACTGATGAGTAGGGCTAACAAAGCCAGCGCGCGTTTTGCATTGATAATTGGTGACCAAGAATATAAGGATAAGACTGTTTCAGTGAAGAATATGAGCACTGGCCAGCAAGAGACGGTTCAACTATCTGAAGTTGTTGAGGTAATTAAGAAAAAATTAAATTAGCGGCTTTTATGGAAAGGTAAGTAATGAGAACGCACACATGCGGGGAATTGAACAAGAGTTTCAAGGACCAGGAAGTAACGCTTTGCGGCTGGGTGCACCGACGCCGCGACCACGGCAAGCTCATCTTTATCGACATCCGTGACCGTTACGGCATCACCCAGGTGGTCTTTGTCCCATCAGTAAGCCCTGAAGCCCATAACGAGGCCCAAAAATTGGGGCCTGAATTCGTTGTCAAGATAACCGGGACGGTCAATGTCCGTCCGCCAAAGAATGTCAATCCCGATGCCTCAACGGGTGATATAGAGTTATTGGCCAAAAAGCTCGAGATCCTCAATACGGCCAAGGTGCCGGTATTTGAGATCGATGATAATATCGAGGCGGCCGAGGATTTGCGATTGACCTACCGTTATTTGGACATCCGGCGCAAAAAGGTGCGCGATTCCCTGATCTTGCGCCATCAGATCTGCGGCTCAATGCGAAACTTCTTGAATGATGAGAAATTTACCGAGATAGAAACGCCTGTGCTGACCAAATCAACGCCGGAGGGCGCGCGTGACTTTTTAGTGCCTTCGCGTTTGAACCAGGGGACCTTTTATGCCTTGCCGCAGTCGCCGCAATTGTTCAAGCAGATCCTGATGGTTTCAGGAATGGACCGGTATTACCAGATCGTTAAATGTTTCCGCGATGAGGACCTGCGCGCCGACCGCCAGCCCGAATTCACCCAGCTTGATATGGAAATGTCGTTTGTTGACCAGGATTTCATCTTTGACCTGACCGAACGTATGTATAAGAAGATATTCAAAGAGGTGCTGGGCATAGACCTGGTAACGCCGTTTCCGCGCATGACCCATGCCCAAGCCATGGCCAAATACAATTCAGATAAGCCGGATATCCGCCAGGATAAAAATAACCCTAAAGAATTTGCATTTTTGTGGGTTGTGGATTTCCCTTTGTTCAAGTATAATACCGAAGAAATAAGATGGGATAGTGAACACCATCCGTTCACGGGGCTTAACCCCGAGGATGTGCATTTATTGGAAAGCGGGGAATACGCCAGGATCCGTGGCCGCTGCTATGACCTGGTGCTTAATGGCAATGAGATCGGCAGCGGTTCCGTCCGTATTCACCGACGAGAGTTGCAGCAAAAGATTTTTGATATTATTGGCATAGCGCCTGATGAAGCCCAGAAGCGTTTTGGTTTTTTGCTCAGGGCTTTTGAATACGGTGCGCCTCCGCACGCGGGAGTAGCCTATGGCATAGACCGTGTGGTCACGATCATTACCGGAAATGAATCCATCCGCGACTGTATCGCCTTCCCTAAAACCCAAAAAGGGACTTGTCTGATGACAGATGCGCCTTCGGATGTGGATGCCAAACAGTTGAAAGATTTGGGATTGGTGGTTTTGAAAAAAAATAGTTAAATGGAGGTTTATCATGTTGAATAAAAATTTAATTCTTATCGCCTTAGTGGTTTTCGCCGCCGGCTGCGGTCTGGAAACGAGGACGTATGTGATAACCAAGGACCGTGTCGGGTTAGACCAGGCCAACGGCAACGGCGGCTGTGTCGTGGGCAAATGCCCTCCGGCACCGGCCCCGACGGAGACGACCCGCAAGGTTTATGTGCTGGAAATAACCAAGCCGGTACCGGAATCCGAAGTGCAGAAAATTGAAAAATCAGCCGTTGACGCGATCACGGCGGATGTGCCTCCAACGACCGGAGTTGCGCCGGCCGAAAACGCCCCGGCGGCGTCAATACCCGTGGTGAGCGACACGTCTGCCAGCGCGCCAACTGCTGCGGCTGTAGATAACGGTGGTAGCATGCAGGCACAGACCTATACGGTCCAGAAAGACGATACCTTGCAGAAGATTTCCAAGAAGATTTTTGGTTCTTACGGAAAATGGTATAAGATTTATGAAGCCAACAAAGACAAGATCAAGAACCCGAACATTCTCAAACCCGGTACGGTGCTGACAATTCCGTCTATTAAATAATGAAAGGGTGTGGATGGATTTTAACCTGAAGTTTGATAATAACCGTGATTTGCAGCTGCTTTTTGGACGTTATGATCAAAATTTAAAGATTATCGAAAAGGAATTAGGGGTCCGCATTGTCCGTTCCGAGGATGGGATCAAGATCATCGGCAACGACCCCAAGGTTCAGATCGCCCGCGAACTGTTTTCTTATTTGATGACCTTTGTCGAGAAGGGCAAGGATGTAAAGAAAGCCGACATTGTTTATGCCTTGCGGCTGGTAGATAAAGAAAAAGAAATTGATTTCAAGCGTTTAGCCAAGGAAAAGATCGAGGTTTCTGTCCAGGGTGGTTTGATCACCCCCAAGACCAAAGGGCAGATCGAATATATCGAAGCAATAAAAACCAATGACCTGGTTTTTTGCATTGGTCCCGCCGGTACAGGAAAAACCTATTTAGCCATTGCCATGGCCGTCAACGCCCTTAAAAAAGGGTTGGTGCGCCGTATCGTTTTGACCCGTCCCGCGGTGGAAGCCGGTGAGAATTTAGGTTTTTTGCCGGGGGACATGGTGGAAAAAGTATTGCCTTACCTTCGCCCGTTATATGACGCCCTGTACGATATGATGGAACCTGAAAAGGTCGAGCAATATGGCGAACAGGGGATCATCGAAGTTGCCCCGTTGGCTTTTATGCGCGGGCGCACGCTCAACGAGGCTTTTGTCATCCTGGATGAGGCCCAAAATGCCCGTCCGGACCAGATGAAAATGTTTTTGACGCGCATGGGCTTTGATTCCAAGGTGGTGGTCATTGGGGATGTTACGCAAAGCGACCTTCCAGCGCCCGAAAATAACGGGCTGGCGGAGGCGAACCGAGTTTTGGGGAATGTCCCTGAGATTAAATTCATTCACCTGACCAGCGAGGATACGGTCCGTCATGAATTGGTGCAGAAGATCATCGAAGCCTACGCGCTAAATAATGGGAATCACAAACACTGACATACATGAGTTCTTTGCAGAATAATTTTATTTCCCGTGATCAAAGCATCATGGTGGCTGTCACCTTTCTGGCGTTGGTGATCTTTTGTTATTTTTCCGGCCTTCCATTAATTATCCCCCTGCTGGTATTCTTTTTCGGTCTTCATTTGTTTTATTTTAAGAAAGTCAAACCCCGCCTTTTTTTACATTTGGCTTTGCTCCTGGCTTTGCTTATCTTCGCGGCCCGGGAACTTCAGGAGTATTCGCATCTCATTCATTTTTACCTTCCCGTTGCATCGGTCGCGATGCTGACGATGCTATTGTTCAATGATGTGCAGATCAGTTTTATGATGGCATTGATGAGCGCCTTGCTTGCCGGCATTGTGTTGGGCTTTGACCTTAATGAAATGCTGATCTTCTTTTTGGGCGGCCTGTGCGGGGCCTACAAAGTACGCGACGCGCGTACCCGCGGCGTGCTGATCGAAGCGGGTTTATTTGTCTCCTTGATCCAGGTAGTTGCGGCGTTGCTGATAAACCCCGTGATCAATAAGGATATCCTGTCGTATATTTTAGAACCTTTGGCCGTCAACGGGCTTATTTGCGCCGCAGTCGTCATTGCCACGTCCAAGATATTTGAGATAATGTTCGGCGAGATCACGAATTTTACGCTTTTGGAGCTTTCAGATTCTTCCCAGCCGTTGATGAAACGTATGGTGGTGGAAGCGCCGGGTTCCTATCATCATAGCCTGATCGTCAGCAATCTGGCGGAAGCGGCGGCGGATGCCATTGACGCCCATTCACTTTTAGTAAGGGTAGGGGCGTATTACCATGATATCGGTAAAATGGTGAATCCCGGTTATTTCACCGAGAACCAGATGGTCACCGGCAACAAACATGATGAATTAGAGCCTTCCATGAGCCGGCTGGTCATATTTAACCATGTTAAGGAAGGCATCGAGCTCGCGCATAAATATCACCTCAATCACCGGATCGTTGATTTCATTCCCGAGCACCACGGGACCAGTTTGATGCATTATTTTTACCAAAGGGCCTTGACGTTGGGAAGTTCCGAGGGGCTGGAAGAAAAAGATTACCGTTATCCGGGGCCCAAGCCCCAGAGCAAGGAAACAGCCATTGTCCTTTTGGCGGATTCGGTAGAAGGGGCCACCCGTGCCCTGGATGAGCATACCCCCCAACGCATTGAAGATGTGGTCCGCAAGGTGATCAACAATAAATTTATTGACGGTCAGTTGGATGAATGTAATTTGACATTACGGGAAATTGACACGATCGCCTCAACCTTTGTCCGTGTGCTAAGCGCCATGTACCATGGCCGTATTAAATATCCCGAGAAGGCTAATGGAAATAATCTTAAAAAATCTCCAAAAGAAGATCCCGATCTCCAGGGCAAAGATCCTCAAGAAGGCGCAAGCGGCGTTTCGTAAACTTGGGGAAAGTCGTGACAGGCACGACTTTCTCTCGGTTGTTTTTGTCGGAGCCAAGCGCATGAAGGCTCTCAACAAGAGATATTTGAACCATGATTACGTGACCGATGTCTTGACTTTTGATTTAGGCGAAGGCCTGGGGGAGGTCATCATTTGCCCTGAAATAGCTTCCGCAAACGCGAAGGCGCATCAAACATCGACGGAGAATGAAATAATATTATATGTTATCCATGGTATCCTGCATTTGGCGGGGTATGATGATAAAAGCCCCGGGGGCATTCTTGAAATGAGATCCATGGAAAAAGAATTATTATGAAGCGCATCGCTGTCATCGCGTTCGTATCTTACATCGCCTTCGCCATTGAATTTTTACTGTATAATTTCTGGGGGACTTGGGGAAAACCGGAACTGTTGGTCCTGGTGGTGGTATTCTTTAACCTGTATTTGGGGGTTCGCTTTAGCATCTTTGCCGCCGTTTTATGCGGTGTGTTTAAAGACGCTTCGGGCATAGCTCCTTTCGGGACCTATGTTTTGGTCTATATCTCAGGCGCTTACCTGACAACGTTTGTATGCCGGTATTTGTACCAGCCTGGTTCAAAGTTTTCCAGGGTGCTGGTCACTTTTTTTGTTGTTATCGGATGCTTTATCGTGCAGGTCCTGTTGTCAAATATGAACCATGAGGCTCGAATTCAGGAACAGTTGATTTATTTGCTTGTCCCCCAACTGTTGACAACCCTTATCTCAGCCACGTATGTGTTTGGGCTTCTAAGGAACATCAGTATTTTCTTTGCTTTAAAGAATTAAGTTCTCTTTATGCGTCTCAATTTGATCCAAACCTTCATTTTTTTCTTCCTGGGCTCGATCATTTGCGGGTTGGTTTACATGCAAATTATCCATGGTGATTATTACCGTCGCCAAAGCATGAACAACCGCATCCGTGTGGTCCCCATCGACGGACCAAGGGGCAGGATACTGGACCGCAACGGTGTTATTTTAGCGGATAACCGCGTTGTTTTTCATGTGGGCGTTGTTGCCCAGGATGTGGCGGATAAAAACGCTTTGTTTGAATATCTGGGCAGGGTCCTTGAGCGTGACCCGGTTTTTCTCCAACGCCAATTCCAGCGGAAAATAACCGCACCTTTTGCCCCCGTCATCCTGGCGGAGGATATTTCGCGTGAACTGGCGGTCAAGATCGAAGAAGAAAAATTCATATATCCGGGCCTTATTGTCGAGCAGGGTTATGAGCGTTATTATCCTTTTAACGATGAGGGTGCCCATGTGTTAGGGTATGTCGGTAAGATCGATGAGGATGAGGTCCAGGACAATCAAAGCTATGGTTATACGCCTTTAAGTTCCGTCGGAAAAACTGGCGTGGAAAAATATTATGACGCTTTGTTGCAGGGTGGTCCCGGCGGCCGTCAGATCGAGGTCGACAGCCGTGGGACACAGGTGCGCCTGCTTGGGTTAAAAGATCCGCTTGCTGGCAAAGAGGTGGTGCTTACCATTGACCAGCGCCTGCAAAGCGCCGCGCAGGAATTGTTAAGGGGCCTCAAAGGCGGCATCGTGGTGATGGATCTGTCTGATGGGGATTTGATCTCGCTGGTCAGCTCACCGACTTATGATCCAAACGCTTTTTCAAACAAGGGTAAGAATGGAAATATAACCTCATACCTCAATGACCCGTCGTCGCCTTTGATCAACCGCGTCGTTTCGGGGCAGTATCCGCCTGGGTCTGTTTTTAAAATACCGGTTGCCCTGGCGGCGATCCAACTGCATAAGATCACATCTGACACCACGTTTAATTGCCCGGGCTATATGATGGTAGGCACAAGAAAATTCGGATGTTCGCACATCCATGGTGTGCAGGATTTAAAAGACGCGCTGGCGCATTCCTGTAATGTTTATTTTTTTCACGTCGGAGAGCTGGTGACGCCGCCTGTCATCGGCGCTTTTGCCAAGGCATTCGGGCTCGATCGCCGGACCGGGGTTGACTTGCCTTATGAAGCCAAAGGTAATGTGGTGACGAAAGCGCCGCAGGGTGGTTCATGGTACACGGGAGATGTTTTGAACTTGTCCATTGGACAGGGCTATACGCTGACCACCCCTTTGCAGTTAACGGTAATGATGGCCGCTGTTGCCAATAACGGTGTTATTTTGCGGCCTCGCGTTGTAAAAACGGTTGGAGGGGAAGATATTCCGCTGATGGATTATTCCAAAAGGCCTTTGATCCGATTGCGCGATCAAACCTGGGAGCTGGTACAAAATGGGCTTAAAGCGGTGGTGGATGATCCGCAAGGAACGGGCCACGATTTAAATGGAATTTCCGGTTTAGATATTTATGGTAAAACCGGGACAGCGCAAAGCGTCCATAGCAAACCAAATCATTCCTGGTTTGTCGGTTACACCTCAACTTCTAAAATGAGGATAGCTTTTTGCGTGTTTTTGGAGTATGGCGGGTCTTCCGAGAATTCCGTTAAAATTGCCCGTGATTTACTTTTAAAGTTGAAATCGCTGCAAATTATATAACTTATTGAAACCGCAATGGTTAATCTTCAACTTCCCGCCGGGAAATTGCTTAAAAAATAGGCAAAAAAAATCAAATAAGTATTGTAAGCACATCACGATTTGATAATATGAATTTATTAATATTTAAATTTGCGATTGCCAATTTCTGTGAAAGTGATGAATTTCTCTGACCTTAAACGTATTTTTTTCCTTCCTGTTAGTTATTTAATCCTATTTATTTTTATCTTTTCTACAGTCGCTCAAGCCGCGGATGTTCAGGTCCAATTGGACAATTCCAGCAATCCCGGCTTTTCCGTTTCCAACTCCGCAGGTGTCGGTGTAGACCGCATAGACTCCAACGGTAACGTAGGTATCGGTACAACTACCGCGATGACATTGCTTTATGTGTCACCTCAAGGTGTCCCTCCAACATTTGCCACCGCGGCAGACGCATATATCCAAAATAATCTGGAAGTTGACGGGACAATATATTTGAGCAATGTGATTGCCTCGGGCGGATATACCCAAAGTGGAAATAATATAAATATTTTTACCGGTAATTTGGGTATTGGAACAAATTCATCCAGCAATGCGTTATCTGTGTTGGGCGGCGCCGGATTTGGCTCTTTCGCAACGTTACCTGCACCCGCGGGCGGGATTATTACCAGCGGTAACATCGGTATCGGGTCTTCAGCTCCCGGCACTGCGTTGGACGTTTCTGGGAGGATCCGTACCACAGCCCTTACCATGAGCGGCCAGACACCGATCAGCGGTTATGTGTTAACGGCAACGGATAGTAATGGAGACACTACCTGGTCTACGCCGGGCCTTGTCGGCGGATGGACAGTGTCAGGAAATAATGTTTATGAAACTAATATGGGAAATGTGGGTATCGGTACAACAATAGTCAATGGCGGGGCCTTGGTTGTGACCAACGGCAACGTGGGTATCGGTACGTGGGCTCCCGGTGAATTGCTTGACGTGGTAGGTGAGACGCGCACCACTGCTTTTACCATGAGCGGCCAGACGCCGATCAGCGGGTATGTTTTGACAGCGAGTGACAGCAGCGGAGACTCGACCTGGGCATCGCCCGGGACAGTGGGCGGATGGACGGTATCGGGCAATAATGTTTATGAAACCAGCAGCGGTAATGTAGGGATCGGGACTTCGACGGTCAATCAAGCGGCCTTATCTGTGACTAATGGCAATGTGGGGATCGGTACATGGGCACCAAGCGCGTTATTCGCAGTGGGGGCTAACGCGTTTACTGTTAACAGTGTCGGTGCTATCACGGCAGTAACAGGGATATCAACATCAGGCGCGTACACGCAAAGCGGCAACAGTGCCAACACCTTGTCTGGTTTGACAACATTCAGCGCCTTAGGCACATCAGCGTCATTCGTGGGCAATGTTGGTATCGGATCAACAGCTCCGGGCCAGGCGCTTGATGTCAACGGCACGATACGCACTATAAACTTTACGATGAGCGGCCAGACGCCGATCAGCGGGTATGTTTTGACAGCCAGCGACAGCAGCGGGGATACGACATGGTCATCACCGGGGACAGTGGGCGGATGGACGGTATCGGGCAATAATGTTTATGAAACCAGCAGCGGTAATGTAGGGATCGGGACTTCGACGGTCAATCAAGCGGCCTTATCTGTGACTAATGGCAATGTGGGGATCGGTACATGGGCACCAAGCGCGTTATTCGCAGTGGGGGCTAACGCGTTTACTGTTAACAGTGTCGGTGCTATCACGGCAGTAACAGGGATATCAACATCAGGCGCGTACACGCAAAGCGGCAACAGTGCCAACACCTTGTCTGGTTTGACAACATTCAGCGCCTTAGGCACATCAGCGTCATTCGTGGGCAATGTTGGTATCGGATCAACAGCTCCGGGCCAGGCGCTTGATGTCAACGGTACGATACGCACTATAAACTTTACCATGAGTGGCCAGACGCCGATCAGCGGGTATGTATTGACGGCCAGTGACAGCAGCGGGGATACGACATGGTCATCACCTGGGACAGTGGGTGGATGGACGGTATCGGGCAATAATGTTTATGAAACCAGCAGCGGTAATGTAGGGATCGGGACTTCGACGGTCAATCAAGGGGCCTTGCTGGTCACCAACGGCAATGTCGGTATAGGAACATGGGCACCTAACGCGTTATTCACGGTGGGTGCAAACGCGTTTACAGTTAATAATGCCGGTGCGATCACCGCAGTAACTGGTATTACTACCACAGGCGCGTATACGCAAAGTGGCAACAGTGCCAACACCTTGTCAGGTTTGACAACATTCAGTGCCTTAGGTACATCAGCGTCATTCGTGGGCAACGTTGGTATCGGATCAACAGCTCCGGGCCAGGCGCTTGATGTCAACGGTACGATACGCACTATAAACTTTACCATGAGTGGCCAGACGCCGATCAGCGGGTATGTATTGACGGCCAGTGACAGCAGCGGGGATACGACATGGTCATCACCTGGGACAGTGGGTGGATGGACGGTATCGGGCAATAATGTTTATGAAACCAGCAGCGGTAATGTAGGGATCGGGACTTCGACGGTCAATCAAGCTGCCTTGGTTGTAACCAATGGTAATGTTGGTATAGGCACCTGGACTGCTGCTAACCAATTGTCTGTGGTCGGGTCAGCGGCAATTGGTTCAACTATCTATACGAATATTACGGCACCGGCGAATGGATTGATCGTAAGCGGAAATGTCGGTTTTGGCACATGGGTACCGAATTCGGCATTGGCAGTGGGTGCCAATGCGTTTACCGTTAACAATGCCGGTGCGATCACCGCAGTAACTGGTATTACTACCACAGGCGCGTATACACAAAGCGGCAACAGTGCCAACACCTTGTCGGGTTTGACAACATTCAGCGCCTTAGGCACATCAGCGTCATTCGTGGGTAACGTTGGCATCGGCTCGATTACTCCGGGCCAAGCACTTGATGTTAATGGCACGATACGCACAATTAACTTTACGATGAGTGGACAAACACCTGTTAGCGGGTATGTTTTATCTTCCAGCGACAGCAGCGGAGATGCGACATGGTCATCATTGGCACAAATTAGCGGATGGACGGTATCGGGCAATAATGTTTATGAAACCAGCAGCGGTAATGTAGGGATCGGGACTTCGACGGTCAATCAAGCGGCCTTATCTGTGACTAATGGCAACGTGGGGATCGGTACATGGGCACCAAGCGCGTTATTCGCGGTGGGGGCTAACGCGTTTACTGTTAACAGTGTCGGTGCTATCACGGCAGTAACAGGGATATCAACATCAGGCGCGTACACGCAAAGCGGCAACAGTGCCAACACCTTGTCTGGTTTGACAACATTCAGCGCCTTAGGCACATCAGCGTCATTCGTGGGCAACGTTGGTATCGGATCAACAGCTCCGGGCCAGGCGCTTGATGTCAACGGCACGATACGCACTATAAACTTTACGATGAGCGGCCAGACGCCGATCAGCGGGTATGTTTTGACAGCCAGCGACAGCAGCGGGGATACGACATGGTCCTCACCGGGGACAGTGGGCGGATGGACGGTATCAGGCAATAATGTTTATGAAACCAGCAGCGGTAATGTAGGGATCGGGACTTCGACGGTCAATCAAGGGGCCTTGCTGGTCACCAACGGCAATGTGGGTATTGGCACCTGGGCACCTAACGCGTTATTCGCGGTGGGAGCTAATGTGTTTACTATCAACAATGTCGGAACGATCACCGCGGTGACAGGGATATCGACATCAGGCGCATACACACAAACCGGCAACGGTATCAATGCCTTCACGGGCAATATCGGTGTTGGGACAACAACGCCTCAAGGATCCTTGGTCGTAACTAACGGTAATGTGGGTATTGGAACATGGTCGCCGAATTCATTATTGGTGATTGGCGCAAATGCGTTTGCGGTTAACAGTTCCGGTACGGTCACCGCGGTGACAGGGATCACAACTACAGGTGCGTATAAGCAAAGCGGCAACAGTGCCAACACCTTGTCAGGTTTGACAACATTCAGTGCCTTAGGCACATCAGCGTCATTCGTGGGCAATGTTGGTATCGGATCAACAGCTCCGGGCCAGGCGCTTGATGTCAACGGCACGATACGCACCATTAATTTTACCATGAGCGGCCAGACGCCGATCAGCGGGTATGTTTTGACAGCGAGCGACAGCGCGGGAGATACGACATGGTCATCGCCGGGAACAGTGGGCGGATGGACGGTATCGGGCAATAATGTTTATGAAACGAGCAGCGGTAATGTTGGGATCGGGACCACAACGGTCAATCAAGGGGCCTTGCTGGTCACTAACGGCAATGTCGGTATAGGAACATGGGCACCTAACGCGTTATTCACGGTGGGAGCTAATGTGTTTACTATCAACAATGCCGGAACGATCACCGCGGTGACAGGGATATCGACATCAGGCGCATACACGCAAACCGGCAATGGCATCAATGCCTTCACGGGCAATATCGGTGTTGGGACAACAACACCTCAAGGATCCTTGGTCGTAACTAACGGTAATGTGGGTATTGGAACATGGTCGCCGAATTCATCATTGGTGATTGGCGCAAATGCGTTTGCGGTTAATAGTTCTGGTACGGTCACCGCGGTGACAGGGATCACAACTACAGGCGCGTACACGCAAAGCGGCAACAGTGCCAACACCTTGTCAGGTTTGACAACATTCAGCGCCTTAGGCACATCAGCGTCATTCGTGGGCAACGTTGGTATCGGATCAACAGCTCCGGGCCAGGCGCTTGATGTCAACGGCACGATACGCACTATAAACTTTACGATGAGCGGCCAGACGCCGATCAGCGGGTATGTATTGACGGCCAGCGACAGCAGCGGGGATACGACATGGTCCTCACCGGGAACAGTGGGCGGATGGACAGTGTCCGGCAATAATGTTTATGAAACGAGCAGCGGTAATGTTGGGATCGGGACCACAACGGTCAATCAAGGGGCATTGCTTGTCACCAACGGCAATGTCGGTATAGGAACATGGGCACCTAACGCGTTATTCACGGTGGGAGCTAATGTGTTTACGATCAACAATGCCGGTACGATCACCGCGGTGACAGGGATATCGACATCAGGCGCGTACACGCAAACCGGCAATGGCATCAATGCCTTTACAGGCAATGTCGGCATCGGAACAAGCAAACCTCAAACATTATTTAGTGTGGTTGGCGGTAATGTCGGCATCGGCACATGGACAGCGGCCGGCGGAAATTTGATCATTAACGGCGGCGGCAATGTGGGTATCGGAACCGCGTGGCCGGGAACAGCCTTGGATGTTAATGGCACAGTGCGTACCATCGGCTTTACGATGAGCGGCCAGACACCGATCAGCGGATATATTTTAATGGCCAATGATAGTAGTGGCGACGCAACTTGGTCATCACCAAGTGTAATCGGCGGATGGACAGTGTCCGGCAATAATGTTTATGAAACGAGCAGCGGTAATGTTGGGATCGGGACCACAACGGTCAATCAAGGGGCCTTGCTGGTCACCAACGGCAATGTGGGCATCGGTACCTGGGCTCCTAACGCGTTATTCGCGGTGGGAGCTAATGTGTTTACGATCAACAATGCCGGTACGATCACCGCGGTAACAGGGATATCAACATCAGGCGCGTACACGCAAACAGGTAACGGTATCAACACCTTTACAGGCAATGTGGGTATCGGCACGAATACACCACAGACATTATTTAGTGTGGTTGGCGGTAATGTGGGTATCGGTACATGGACAGCGGCTGGTGGAAATCTGATTGTCAATGGGGGTGGCAATGTGGGTATCGGAACCGCGTGGCCAGGCCAGAGATTAGACGTCAACGGTACTGTACGCACCATCGGCTTTACGATGAGCGGCCAGACACCGATCAGCGGGTATGTATTGACGGCCAGCGACAGCGCGGGCGACACGACATGGTCATCGCCGGGAACAGTGGGCGGATGGACAGTGTCCGGCAATAATGTTTATGAAACGAGCAGCGGTAATGTTGGGATCGGGACCACAACGGTCAATCAAGGGGCATTGGTCGTAACCAACGGTAATGTGGGTATCGGTACCTGGGCGCCTAACGCGTTATTCGCGGTGGGAGCGAACGTGTTTACTATCAACAATGCGGGTACGATCACTGCAGTGACAGGGATATCAACATCAGGCGCGTACACGCAAACAGGCAACGGCATCAACGCCTTTACAGGTAATATTGGTGTTGGGACAACAACACCTCAAGGATCTTTGGTCGTAACTAATGGTAATGTAGGGATTGGCACCTGGGCGCCGACATCACCTTTGGCTGTTGGAGCCAACGCGTTTACAGTTAACAGTGCCGGTACGATCACCGCGGTAACAGGGATATCAACATCAGGCGCATACACGCAAACCGGCAACGGCATCAATGCATTCTCAGGCAATGTGGGTATCGGTACAAACACACCACAGACATTATTTAGTGTTGTTGGCGGTAATGTGGGCATCGGTACATGGACTGCGGCTGGTGGGAATCTGATTGTCAATGGGGGTGGCAATGTGGGTATCGGAACCGCGTGGCCAGGCCAACGATTAGATATTAACGGCACCGTACGCACCATCGGCTTTACGATGAGCGGCCAGACACCGATCAGCGGGTATGTGTTGACAGCCAGCGACAGCGCGGGCGACACGACATGGTCATCGCCGGGAACAGTGGGCGGATGGACAGTGTCCGGCAATAATGTTTATGAAACGAGCAGCGGTAATGTTGGGATCGGGACCACAACGGTCAATCAAGGGGCCTTGCTGGTCACCAACGGCAATGTGGGTATCGGTACCTGGGCTCCTAACGCGTTATTCGCGGTGGGGGCTAATGTGTTTACTATCAACAATGCGGGTACGATCACTGCAGTGACAGGGATATCGACATCAGGCGCGTACACGCAAACCGGCAACGGTATCAACGCCTTTACAGGTAATATTGGTGTAGGGACAACAACACCTCAAGGATCTTTGGTCGTAACTAATGGTAATGTAGGGATTGGCACCTGGGCGCCGACATCACCTTTGGCTGTTGGAGCCAACGCGTTTACAGTTAACAGTGCCGGTACGATCACCGCAGTTACTGGAATTACAACAACAGGCGCATACAATCAAAGCGGCAACAGTGCCAACACTTTGTCAGGTTTGACAACATTTAGCGCCTTAGGCACATCAGCTTCATTCGTGGGCAATGTCGGGATCGGCTCAACAGCACCAGGCCAAGCATTGGACGTCAATGGCACGATACGCACCATCAACTTTACGATGAGCGGCCAGACACCGATCAGCGGATATATTTTGATGGCTAATGATAGTAGTGGTGACGCAACTTGGTCCTCGCCTGCAACAATCGGTGGATGGACAGTGTCCGGCAATAATGTTTATGAAACGAGCAGCGGTAATGTTG